>Ga0268261_10000410_pt1 | contig 26726 bp, 18 predicted proteins | sample TergutNc150P1_FD_190353 | JGI IMG/M metagenome (GOLD analysis project Ga0268261, IMG submission 190353) | Nasutitermes corniger P1 segment gut microbial community from laboratory colony in Florida, USA - Nc150 P1 (SPAdes) (version 2) | ecosystem: Host-associated > Arthropoda: Insects >... | reverse complement strand
GTGTTGTCAGGTAGAGGTCTCTGCGACGAGCTGATCACTCGTCCAGAGGAGTCCTACCGACTGTGCTGCGTCGTGTGTGATCTAGAAACATCAAGAATGGGTGCTCCATATATATATGACATTAGTCACCTAAGGGTTAAAACATATCAACAAAACTTCACTATTATTGCCATACAAACAACTATATATCCAATCATATCACCAACACAAGCAGCTTATTTCAGAACAATACATATGTGAACATAATCCCATATATCAGTTGATCCTTAACACATTCAATATGTCACTTCCCACAAGACCAATCAATCAATACCCCACCATCAACACAACTAAACCAGTTCCATCCTGACCTTGCTAGCAGACAGGCAACATAACTAAGTATGTAAACAAAATCTTTTACTATATCGGCAGAACCTATTGCATTTTCTGGAATATTTTTACTATTTTAAGCTTTTTATATAACATAGAATTTTACCTACAACATGTTTTACAATTTAACTACAATGTACATGTATATACACTAGTAATTTTACCCATCTTTAAAATTTCAGTGTGACAAATACCTTTTGCTGTGAATACAGTATTAAGACTCCTGATGATGGACAGTAAATCTGTCCGAAACTTATTGAGTTCTTTACCAAATAAAGTTGAGAAATAATGCATCTCGTTGGCTTTTATTATAAGAATATATCACGATGCACGGTCCTCTAAATGTCAAATTCTATCTCATTGTTTCTCTGCTAATAGTTCTATCAATTTAATGGGCATGAAATTCAAAGGGATACATTCCTTGAGCACATATGTCACTAAATTCCAGTTGTTCAAAATTTCTGTGCTGAAATTTTTTTAAACATTCTGAGAGTCAGCTGTTGGACTCATTTTTTTTTAGTCGTACATTGCTACAAATGTGATCATCGTGTTATTCTTAAGAAAGTTGTAGAAGAAATTCTTTTGCAGTTTCAGTGTCATTAAAGTATGCAACACTTTTAAGAAACAGCAAATTCTCAGAAATCCAGATATTTCTACAAACTTAAAAAAGCCACCCAGATGGATATTTTTGGAAAGACAGTCAACAAAAGTAAGCATGTATATATTTTATTATTGCAACATGTTTTGACCTAACAGTAGGTTATCATCATGCACTACAAATTGTAAAAATATAAAAGGGAATAAATAAAAATTGCATTTTATACAGTTTGTAGTGTGTGATGATGACGTACTGTTAGGTTGACACATGTTGCGCTAATAAAATATATTCACTGTTTGTTGTGTTGACTGTCTTTGCATGTTATTAGTTGAAGCATGACGGGATGTTGAACTTTACAACTGGAAATTCTGGGGTAAAAAATTGAATATTTCTGGGAAAAAGATGTTATATGGTAACTCTGCTTTATGGCCATCAATTGAAACACTGTCAGTTTTTTTTATCGGTTCATAATTTAAACAGTTGCGGTACTGGGAATTCAGTTCCTATGTGATGTGATGCTGTATTGTTAGGTGAGTGGTTACTTATGTTTTGAAGGAGCATAGGTTCAAGGTTCAAGCAGTCCAAGGTTTTATTAACTGCTTTACCCTTGAAGTTGAAGGCACTGCAGTTCTTAAAAATGTGAGGAATCTGTGACCCAGCATCACACCCCAGAAGACCTGAATCCTTTGTAACACTGATGTTAGAACCTCACATTTCACAGTTGCGGTGTTGTAACTGAGTTTAATTAAATATGCGTCTTAATTTTACAGGTTAACGGATTTAACACCAAGTTACTTAGAAGAGAACAGAGTGAGGCGTTATGAAAAAGCTGTTCCACCTGAAGAGGATTCTTTGAAGTCATCAAGTGATACCATATCGCACCCAACATCAGTTGATCAATACAGCTTTGGAGTACTTGTAGAAGAAGTGTTACGCAAGAAGTCTGACAGTACGATTAATTTGTTTTATCCTGGAAATTGTGTATTCTTGAATTTCCAATTCCTGTACATTTGTCATGGAAAGATGCCTTTACATGCATTGATTTCTAACCTAAAGCCACGCTAATAGATCACACAATTCTTAGGTGGGGTTTCATATTTCTAAACTCTGAGCTTTTGTCTTGCTGTAGAAAATAGGAAATATGTAAAAGAATATGGACCAGTTTGTGTTCTCAGTCTTTCAAGTGGTGGTTTTTAGTTACATAAAGTCTTCCTTATACGCATTCAAAAATCAGTTAATTGCATTTAACAGTACTTCATTGGAACTGGCCGGGAAAAGTAAGTATTTGATTCATATTACTAGTTTTCTCCATCCAGCCATTTAGAATGTAAGGAGTTGATGTTGAATTGTCTACTCTCACACTACACTGGAATATTTCGCTTTATCCACTGACCATATAAGGAAAGTGATAACAAAATTATTTTGAAAACATTGATCCAGTGGTGAAATTTTGGACTCAAGACAGATTGTGGTGTACAGATTAAACACTGTTGCAGTGCATTTGTGTTTAGAAATAAAAGAATTATGGTTATGAGCTCATAATGATGTCTGTGTGTCTCCCCATATGAACTCATAATCACATTGACTGACTTTATGAAATGTGGTATTGAACATTCTGCCACTGCAAGACACTCCAACGCTCTACTTCCCTTTGTTCTATAGTCAGTGAAGAGAACACAGCAGATGTATGAATTTCTCCCCCATGTGCAAAATTTGAGGTTCTAACAATGATGTTGCTGAAGATATGTTCGTATGGGAAATTATGTTGTGTTGATTCGTAAATAGTTATGACATTTTGAAGGATCAAGCACATTTTCAGGGCCCAGCAGTTACAGAAGAGCAGCTGAGTGGGACAATGTTGGTATATCATATAGGTATGCACTGTATGTCCATGAAGATGAGAGGTTTGCTCTCCTTTGGTATGTCAGTAACAGTTTATCAACTAGCACAGCGTAACATCCCACAAGACTTTATTCTTCATATCCTCATTGTGTTGGTCATTTCACAACTAGACCTGTCAGTGTGTCTGCGCCATGTGTAACATATGCTCTATATGAATTGTTATTTATAGTCTTTTTTGTTGAAGGTGATATCCCATCTCTTCAAGAATTCATTGAGATTTGTAAGAAACAACTTCAGAATTCAGAACCGTCTCTACGTCCAAAACTATCAACCCTGTTGGACCACGTTTTCTTTACGCATAAGTTCATCAAAATCCACAGTTTCTTAGTTGAACTGCCACTCAAGAGTGCAACAGAGAAGAATAGTTTCTTCAGGTGTGCTTATTATAATCAGAATTTCTGTTTCTGCTAGTCTAAATGTAAATGGTCAGTTACATTGTGGCCCACAATAAATTGACATGTTGTGTGAACTGTGTCACATGTCACCATTCCTCTCATAATTTTGTATTTGATCAAAGCATTTGTAAAAACTGCTGATGTAGAACTTGCTACTCTCCGTTCCTGTGTTTGCATTCTTTCACTTACACATTTGTGTATCTAGAAATCAGTTGCTATGCTAGAAGACACGCTGGTGTTAAGCAGACATGCTTTAGTTTTGCCAGTTTATCTTGTAAGCTGTAAGCTGTAAGCTGTGTGCTGATTTTCTGATTTTCTGATTTGCCTGGTTTGTCTTATGGGACACACACTTATTAGTGCAAAGTTTACCAAACTTTTTTTGGCTGTGGATCTTGTTTGGTTTTGAAACAAACCAAACTTAAAAAAAAGAGTTACAGGGTGTTAAATAAAATGGCGAAATGGTTGATGTGAACAGAGAAATGCAATTGAAAGTTTACAAATTTGTGCATCCTGTGTGCAGTGACTAGCTGGAGTATTTCATTTTGCTAATCAAATACAGCAATCCCTTGGTATACAAGCAATCAGTTTTCAAGTTTTCACTTATACAAGGTGCATAAATCAATTAATGTTTTTTGGTTTGCAAGCCAGTTTCTGCTTATGTGAGCTCCTGCCTCTCACAAAACTGATAAGTGCTCCTGGTTGTCGTCAGTTCTCGACTCTGCTGAGATGTGCAGAACATCACTGTAGCATCTCTTGTTGTTCTTATCACTTTGGTGTGAAATCCATTCTTCTCAATGTTAATCATTTTGCACTGATGAAGTTGCTACCATAGTGACTCGTTAACAGGCTGTTCGATCCAGGGTTTGAGATCCTGGCAGGGGCAAGAGATTTTTCCCAAGCATCCAGACCAGCTCTGGGGCCCACTGATCCTTCTGTTTACTGGGTACTGGGGCCTCTTTTCCCACATGTAGAGCAGCTGGGGCATTAGACTGACCACACATCTCCATCTAGTGCTGTGTTGAAGAAAGAGTAGAGCTATACCTCTACTCCCTCTGTATGCCTCGTGGTGTGGGCAAGGAGACCTTAATTTTGTATTTATTAATAAGAATGGTACCTAACATCTGTGTTATTTCCATACAACTTAAATGATATGGCTATTGTTTTTGCATAGGTTACTGGCTCAGAATGACATTTAAATACAGTAATTGGCCATTATTGCTATATTTTTCATGCCGAGGAACTGTTGTGTGTTGTTTTAGGGTGAACTTTGTATTTCTGGGTAAAAATGTTTTACCTCTGGAACTATTTAAAATTTATAATCTAGGAAGTAATGGGAAATTCATTTTCATTTTATGAGTTTTGACATTATGAAAGTTTCTGGAATAAATTAATCTCATACACCAGGGAATTAACTGTAGTCACTTTCAGTCTCTCGTCTATAGTGTCCCTTACATTAATGACTCTTGAATTATTCATCATATTTGCCAACAATATTAATGTCCATCAGACTCTTGTAATGGTACATTTTCTTATAATTTAACTTCATTCATTCCCAAAATTTCTTTTGTGGCCTCAGTATTCTGCTCTTCAGTAATGAAACTATATAAGGCACATCATCCAAGCAAATAATTTCTGTCCTCAAAATTAATTTTTTGTGCAATATTTGAGGTACTCACAGCAGTGTTGCTCAGGGTTTGAGTCTTCTGGGATATGATGCTATACCACTGGAAAAGTTGTTCACAACATTTTTAAGAAATATGGTGCCTTCATCTTCAAGGGATAAGTATGTTGGACTGTTTGACCCTGAACATGAAGGCACTATATTCTGTGGAAACATCAGGAACCACTCACCCAACAACACAGCATCACATCCCAAAAGACTCGATTTTTTTCTCTCCTTGAGGTGGAGTACTTCTGGACTAGATGGATGACTGTTAGCTTCTCAGGAAGGTTTACTGTTAGCAACAACAGGCATAGTGTAACACCTTTATAATACAGTGATTCATAGTTGTTTGTTGGTAGGTCATTAATGGATGAACTATTGGGATTCCCAGAGGATCTAGTTGCCATGCAACTAGGAGCACTTCTTCTGTCGAGGATGGTCTTGCTCGATTCCACTGCCCAGGAGATCGTGTTGCATCATGTGCTTAGTCCCAAGCAGGGTATGTTTGTGTAAGACCAAATCATCATTTCTATGGCCACACTTGACAGACAAGGAACAATGATGGTAGTGTATACCCAAGTTTTGGTATTTTCCAAATGCAACCATATCCCTCATTGATCCTGAATGTTCACATATTGTGTGTACAACTTAAACATTGACCAACTAAGTAATAAATGCTGCATAGAAGTATAAATAATTTTTCTTTTTCTTTCAGTAAGTGTAAAATGTCAGAAGGCCAGAGTGTTCTGGATCTGCTTACTTGTCTTCTGGCATGTGACAGTGTCACTGGCTGAGTTATTGGTTTTCTGCTATTGTGAAGGATCATTGTATCTTCATCTGCAAGGGTCACACAGTCTAAGAAAAATTTGGATTGCTTGACACTTAAAGATTAAATCATCGCAGTGACTTGAGACAGTGCATTCTACGCACACAGTGTCATGTTCCAGCTTGCATTCCTCTGGATTACCTGTAAAGTTTCACTGCAACATTTCAGTACTCTGTGCAGAGTGCTTTGGCCTGAGTAGTCATCTTCATCGACAACCAGCTCCATTATATATTTTCACATTTTGTTGTTGGGATTAATTTGTGTCTTAATATTATCTAAAGTTTAAACAAATTCTCAGATTTGTCCTAAAATTAGGATTTGTTGTAGACCATTGACAGTACATGCAGGGTCCATATTTAATTTGGCAAGTATTGTGTATCACTTACTGTGTGCATGTGGACTACATTAAAGCAATAAATGACCTGACTGACATGACAAGTAGTTGTCATATAAAGTTTATGATCCTATACTTGTGCTAAATGGAGAGAAAAGAGACTGAGGAACTTAGCAAATTACGTTATGAAGAACTTGCTGATTCATGTTTTGCACTTGGTGTATGGAGGTTCTGAAAAGGAGGGAGTTGAGTATAGGCAGGATATCTGTGGTATAGTAATACAAAGTAAAGATCCAGTCTTGAACTGAAGTGCAGTATTAAAATGAGTCTGAGAAACTGACTGTGGACAAGAGATTTGATTCAGCTGATTTCTTGAAAGAATATAGTGACATGTACCAGATTACCAGATTTTAACTTTCCAGTGTTGCCTCTGTCACCTGGTACAGACCTTTAATTCTTGATATTCTGCCAGACTCAGTGCACTGTACAGTAATGTTTCAATTTAAGGGTTTTAGAAATTTATAACCTCTCCTTCCTGGCTAGTAGTTGGAACTTAATACCCCAATGTTACTGAAGGGTTGACATTAGACGCACAACCAGTTAGTGTAATTTTGGCACAAAGACATCACAATATACTGTAACAGATAGGCCTTGGGTCTAACAAATAACACTGTTTATTGACACTACAGATACAGTAATTAAAGCAGTAATGAATACAGAACACTGCAGCAGAATCTCAAGAATCATTCTTAACAGATAATTCTTTACTCCTACATACAGTTTTCTGGGCTCCTGGCCCTGATGCTGGTCTCGAACACTGTACTTCACTCACACCGCAGTATGCAGTCCCGATGAACACTCGTGATCCACCTTTACTCTGCCCTGATCACTCACACACTGCTACATCACATGTTGTCTCACTTGTGAGCAGCAGAATCCCTTGCTGTCCACTTGCTATCTCGCCACGAGGAGACACTCTTGCTATCCGCTGGATGCTCGCTGTCTCACCGTGAGGAGACTCCCTCGCTATCTGCTGGATGCTCGCTGTGAGGAGACACCCTTGCTATCCGCTGGACACTCGCTGTCTCGTCGTGAGAAGACTCCCTTGCTATACACTGTACTGTCACTCTGTCTTCGTAAGGAAACACCCCATGAGGAGACTGCCGGTCCTCCTCTGAACACTGGTCTTATATAGTGCTGTCTTATTTCTTTAAACTTCCACACTCTTCCAGACAACGCTATCTGTCTCTTTCTCTCAAAGGCACGAGAAGGTTCTGGTGGTCTGTCCCTTTAACTCGAAGGCACTGGCATAGCAGAAGCTGTGACATCAGAGGCTTTGCAGGTTGTCTTACTGCTAGGCTCTGCTGCTCCCCATTACAATACAATAAATTTTGCCACATATTTAGTTTAAAAAATGAAAACAACTTAAAGAAAATCTGAGCTGTTTCTTGTCACATGTATTGATGTATGGTATAACATTTTTTTTTGTAAAGATTTCACTAGTAATAGTATATTGACCATTTGACCATAACAAGTTCAAAAGGTAACAACACTGACAGTATTTAAATCTGCAAGACAAGGACAGATAGACACAAAGAACATGTGTGCTAAAAGGAAGTGTGTAAGTGTGAGTGTGTGTCAACACTACTTTATGTGATATTTATATGTATATGTATTGTATCTTGTTATCATTATTTATTATCTTTGCTTGTTGACCCATATATATTTCTCTGATGATGATCTGTATTGATCAAAACATGTAGGAAAATTTTTAAATGCTATCTAAAACCAGTATTTGTACAGTGATGGTGTTTATATTTATCTCAATATTTCATTATAGTTTGCCAAGCTACCATGATGAGCATATGTTAGAGTCTGACATCACATCCACCTCTTTTCATTCTGAACCTTCATTTTCATCACAAGCACACTTTGTACACCTCCACAGAGATCCACATTCAAGGAGTATATAATTAATATATATGCCCTACAAACTACTGTATCAGTTACTTTAAAAGATACATGTTCTGCACATGCAAGATTTATATGATGAACTTGCTTTTCTGTATATGGTGTTGCAGAAAATGGAGGAAATGTGGGTCTGTTCTCATTGCCCACCTATAGAGTGTATGTAGTACCACGTTTACTGCAGATGTTTTGTGTACGTGACGCACAGGTCCGTCTCTTGCTGCTCGCACATTTTTCATCATATTGCATCTCGTTCACAGAGGATCAGTTACGTACACTAGTGTTGCCTGAGGCAAGTTTCACCATGTTGGAATTCTCTTGTTATTCCTGTATCTCCATATTAATAAGTAATTCTGGGATCGACATATATTTAAATTCTTCGCCCTGTATTGTGGGGCTTACAGGAAATGTAATTGACGTTCTTGCCATTAAGTATTAGGCCAGGGTGGCTCACTCGGTATAATGACCAGGCTACAGACTGGATGATACACGTTTCAATCCCTGGCAGATGCACGAGATTTTTCTGTTCTTCAGAATGTCCATACCAGCCCTGGGGCTTACACAGCCTCCTACTTAATGGTTATTAAGGGTCCTTTCACGGGGCTAAAGTGACTGGGGTGTGAAGTTGAACACTGACCTCTGTCCGTCTAGAGCCATGGTTAAAATAGAGTGCAACTGTTTATCTATTCTCCACCATATGCCTTCATGGCATGGACAGGGACTACTTTACTTCCTTTGCAATTATGAGTTAATCACTCTACACAATTTTTGTTAGTCAATTCTCATTTTAACCTTCCGAATGCCTGTGTATGTGAGTGAGTGATGTTAAAAATTCTGTATAGTTTGTGCTGAAATTGCAAGCATGTAAGAACAATTCCAATCCCATATTTGAGTACAGATGCCTGAAGGAAGTCCTTGCACAGTGGCAGACATTGTAGTTTTTAAATACCCATGTAAAGTTGTATTTTAAACATATTTTCAAGCAAATATGTTCTTTCTGAAATGTGTAAGTTCAGAAATATAAGTTTAATATTTGAGTCAAATGTACTAAGTTTTCTTTAACAAAGATTTGAAATATTACTGGTTATAGTACACACACACTTCTGAACAAGTTTACAGTTTGGTTTACTGTTTTTTTTTTTAATTAAATGGTTTCCACAAATGGCACATTTTTTAAATCATTACACTATGCTGTAAACATTTCACAAAGCACACTTACACTTTGTATTGTGAAGGAGCAACAGACTGTTACATGTACATAGTAAAGGAGGTGTAAACACTGTCATATTGTGAAGGAGTGATGGACTGTTACATGGGTCAATGAAATATGGCAAGACTAACAATAACAGGTACTCTGCTATTAATAGCCAAGTGTGTATTTTGATGATTCCTTGTTGATGCTATTGTAGTGTTTATAATGATGTTTGGCATACTGTAGAATACTTTATTCAGAGAACTGGAGATTACTGATAACATCTCTGCATTTTTAGATGGTCATTGAAATAATAACTGACACTATTCACTGATAGTTTTAGGCAAGTGAAATTTCCTTTGATACTAATGAATAAAATTTTGTGGTGTGGCATCACTGTTGTGCTGGTAGAATACATAGTGAAAGATATTCAACCCATCAGTGCACAACTTTACTGTAGTTACAATAAAATTGTGCACTGATTGGTTGTATGTCTGTCATTATGATGCACAGACGGTGCTGCAGTTTCTTTTTAATTTTGACATCACAGTAGTAGAGTTGGACTGCCCTCATCCTATAACCAGCTAAGCTTCCGTATTTGTGCTCCAGCACAACCATATGTTAACAGAAAGGCTGACTCTTCAGCCATACTTGATATAGGGTAATTATAATTAAACCTGTTTTGTTTTTAGCTGTAATTTAGTGAAATAAATGTATCTTTATGAAACACCACCCATGTTTATGAAGTATATTATTGTGTTTATAAAAATGTAATTCATCCCCTGGTATGGTGAAGGTTAAGTTATTCCTGTGACACAATACTCACAGGGTTTGATACAGCTTCACAGTTCTATTTCATTTTCCCCTAGAGGAACACTGTTGTGTATCTGGATAGAGACTCTGTCAGCCACAGAACCACATTGGTTGTGATGGCACAAGAAAGGCCATGGTCTTGCTGACAGTTGTATTGTGACTGTCGAATCTGTAACAAGTCATTTTACTGAGTGGTCATATTGTAAAGGAATGGGCTGCCTGAAGCACTTTTACAGACAGGGTATATTTCACCACGAGACTGTTCACTTTAGAGCAGACGATATCTTTACTGCATAGTGACTTATGACACTGCCCGTTCTGTGGTGCTCAGTCCCATGTTAAAGACCATCCTGTCATAGTTTTGAACTGATTTACCTGCCTTCTGATATTCAGATTAAATGTTGCAAATGTATACAGTACAGTGTGTTTCACATGTTAACAAGGGGTATTACTGAGATCAGTTCTGAAACTTTGCATATATTGCCTTGATTCCTTGCTTAGTTTTTTGTCGTGATCATAGCAATAACTTTTATTAATATACACCATACTAAGTCACTAAAATACAAGAAAGGTCTATATGTCATTGTGCTGAATGTGTTTTGATTTTCTTTTATTTACAGCTTTTGGTAGGGATTAAAGATACAAATGAACAGTTGGTAAGTGCAACTCTTCGTGCCCTGGCTGACCTGATTCCTGTGCTTGGTGCTGCTGCTGTAATTGGTGGCAAACGTGCAAAGCTGTTCACTGATGGACGTCCCAAGGTTAGCATGCTGATTGTCACAACCCTTATCTTGTTATTTCATCTTACTAGAAGCTCTCATCAGTTTCATCATAATCTGTTGCTCTTTTAGTATCTGCTAAATGAATCAACGTACCTTGCATATGCGCTGATTAGGGTGATGTGCTGTATTTCCCCAGCTGCTGTATTTGTCATTCTCATTCTTCCACAGTAAGCCACATGAGGTCAATGATTCCTGATGTGATAATGCCAGTTCTGTCAGGCCTGCACTGATCTCGTAGAGCTGACAGTTTAGGGCTTGTTGTCTGTTACATTTATTTCTTCCATTTGGTAAGAGCTGGCAGGGCTGTGCCACACATGGATGCTTTGACTTTGCTTGTGCTTGGCACAGAGATCAGTTTTTATGAAACTGCCTGGTCATTCTTGGGGAGCATTTAGTGACAGGGAAATGAAATCACTGTATTTATGAGCTGTATGAATGATATGCTTTTGACTTCATACCATTCATATTCTTACAATAAATCAATCAATATATATCAACCAACAAATGCTTAAAAAAATACAATATATGACAAGTATTAATCTCCTTCATATTTTGGCACCAGGGCGCCATTCTCAGGGAGTCTTTCAGATCAAAATAATACAAGTCTAACACACTAAACTAGGTACTGCGTCGCATGCAATACCTAGTGTAGTGTTGGGCTTGTATTCCTTTGATCTGAAAGTGGCTCCCTGGTGCTAAAATGTGGGATTTTGATACTCATAATGAATTGTATATTATTAAGTGCATTTGTTGGTTGATGTATATTGATTATTCATGTGCCTTTATGTTTGAACCCATGTATACAAGATATTTTGCTCCCAGCAGGCCCGCCATCGTGTGTCCAATAACTTCAAGTCACCTAACCGAAAGCCACCAACTGCAGCACCAACCCCAGTTGCTGCCAATGACAGTAACTCGTTCACTGTTGATCTGCCTGAACGACCTTCACCTGATGGTGGAGAGGATCACATTCCAACCTCAGATGATGAAACAGAAGCCTGGTCTGATTGGGACGTGACTGACAATGCAGTGAGTTATCCTCTTTGTAAGCATGATCACAAAGTGTTAGCAAGTGACTCTTAGCTTTGTCATGTCTGTCCACATGGAAAAAACTCAGCTCCCTCTAAGCAGATTGCAGGAGATTTTGTAGTGGGTGTTTTTGTTAATACTTCTTAATAAATTCATGTTTACTTAAAATCAGGCAAAAATAACAGACACTTTACAGGAAGATCTACAAATATTTATGACTACTTTGGTTATTAATGTTACCATGGTTGCCTTTATTACCAGGGTTGCAAATATTACCATTGATATTCTAATTACCATGCTTATGGATCTTCCTGTAGTTATCTTTGCTACCATGGTTCCCAAGGTTACCAAATGTTTGTTTGTTGCTATGTTTATGCAAACATGCCAGACATTTCCTATCATGTTTTTCAAGTTAGAGGCTCTCAGTTTTTGTGCATTCTTTAACTAAAACAAAAAAATGGGAGTCACATCTGTGTTAGTGCACATTTTTGTATGTACACTCCTTTATTTAGGTGGTTTACTTTTCCAGATGAATAGCGTAGTTGACAGCAATCTTCCTGAGCCTTCCACTCCCCAAGATCAGGTCAGGGTTGGTGCAGGACTTGCAGTACAAGAGCTGCCTGATATCTCCCAGCTGGACATAAAGAATTCTGTCAGCAGCTTGAAGAGCCATGAGGAGTTTGACTTCTTTCAGGACATGGAGCCAGTGATTTCAAAAACCCATATCTTCCAGATTGATGAACCGGGCAGTGGGACTACTGAAATATCAAGTAAACATAGTTTTGATGTGAACTATGCTGCAGGTGAAAGTGAAGGAGAAGTATGGGGAGATGATCTTGAAGACTGGGGAGATGTGAATGGAAGTACATAATGACTTGATCAGCATTATGCTGCTTCATCACCAGATTGGTTGAAAGTAAGATAAGTAAAACCAACTAGGAATGCCATGCCTAAGTGCAGCCTTTTGTAACGCAACAGCAATATTTCTGGTGACTGCACCATTATGCACAGTTGCGTGTAGAGGATGTTATAGTAATTTGAAAATTGTGTTTCAGTTCCTGTGATTGCCCTGCACTTTAAAGTGTGGAAATTGCAATTCTGGCTTGCTCACTATCATGTTTCATTCCTCTCTGCTTAGGGATTTTGTGCGTGTTTTTAACTGTCTTCTCTACCCTTTCATTCCGTCTTTTGTTTCTTCCTTTCCCTATGTTATTTTTAACCTATCAGTATGTTTGTTATGTCACATTCCATCTGTGACATCATGGAAGAATGTTGTAATAAACTAAATTAAAAAAACAATTTCAGGTTCTCACATCTCAGTTGCTTCTGGTGTGTTGTGCTGTGTTGATTAGGAAATTCACCAACTGACACTACACATTATCCCCTGCTTGACTGTCCAGTAATGGAGCTTGCCCAAAGCTGTTAACATGGAACCGTGAAGGACCAAAAAACAATAATCTAGTGACAAAGCTTCTTCACACAGAGTCTTTAAATATATGCAGTTGTTTGTATAAGGGGCAGTCAGAAAGAAAGTCCTCCTGCTTTTTATTTCCTTACATTCATTTTTATGGGACTAACCACTTGATCAGTGAAGTCCTTGAAGATTCTCAATCATATTCTATTAGTTGCAGCAGTTTTACTAGACAGATGGCAGCACCAGAGTTGATTCTAAAATGGCAGAGTTTGACAAACCCGTTGGTACAACAAGTAGATGGTTGCTGAAGGTGAGAAGCCGACTTACATTAACAAACATTTACTCAGAGTATATAGTGAAGCTACTACAGATGTCAGTACTGTGCAGCAAAGGGAAAGATGGATTAAAGAAGCTGAAACAGGAGGAACAGCACATTATGACAAACTGTAGAGTGGCTATACTTGCACTGCAATGCCTGGGGGGACAACACTGAATGCTGACCACTGTATTGAAACAATAAGAAGCTTGAATGCTTGCCTTTGTCAAGTCCATACTGCAAGAAAAATGCCTGAAGTGTTGCACCTCCATAACAATGCTAGCTGCACACAAGTGTGTACATCACAGAGGCTGTCACACATTTTGGATGGTCAGTGTTGCCACATCCACCCTACAGCCCTGACCTCACACAATCACCTGGTCATGTAAAAAACAGCCTGCAAGGACATTATGACACCAGTGACAAGCCACTTAAGAATGCTGTGCTTCAGTGTCTGCAGAGGTAAGGAAAGCAACTGCAACTTGTTGGGAATACATGCTCTTATTCAAAGCTGGAAGAAGACTATCAACTAAGGTGAAAACTACACTGTGAATTATGTCTTCAGAAATGTTGCGGTGAAGTTACTATGAATTTCACTTATCTAACTTGTAAACAGCATGCAATAAAAACAGGAGGCTTGACTTTCTGGCTGCCCTTGATAGAAAACATCACTGTGTGCTGCTTGTGTGCTCACATTAAGGGAAGCACATGGGCTGAAGGTGTTTGAAAACAATGCTGAGGAAGATGTTTGGACATGTGAGGGAGTAAGTAACTGGAGAATTGAAGAAAATGCATAATGAGGATCTTCATAGTTTTTACTGCTTATCATATAGTATTAGGGTGATCATATGTAAGAGGATGAGAGGGGTGTGGTGTATGGCATGTATGTAGAAGAGAAAGACATACTGGGTGCTGATAAAAAACATGAAGGAAAGAGAACTTGGAAGGCCTAGATGCAGATGAGAGGATGTGGATTGGATTCCTGTTGTTCCTGCTTGTTCCAGTTCCATGGTAGCTTTAGAAAGTTCTGGGACAGGCAGCACTAATAAGCCCTATACTCTTCTGCAACACTTATGCATTTCTGTAGAATATTTATGGAATCCAATGTCTGTACCCACCTGCAAGACATTCACTCAGCTGGTAAACCTCAACCGCATTATTGACTGGAACTCCATGAAACAGAAAGTACCTTCAGCTGCTTCTCTCATCATATATCTTGTCAACTGAAGGCATGCAGCATGTAAATAAAACAACTTTATTTGGCTTAAACATGGACCATGTATAATATTACCCCTAATGTCTGTCACGCATGTGACAATAAAGTATGCCTAAATTACAGAATGTGGACATGATGAATAACTACAGTTTGTTGTAGTGTTTGTGCCCATACAATGTCTTTTCAAATTGTGCCATTAATCAGTGTAAATGTCAGCACCAACTGCTGTTACCAGTCCATAATTTAAAAGAATTGTTTAGTAAAAGTGAAGTATAAATTATAGGTGAGAAATGGGTATGAATTAACTAGTATCGCAAGCCTTTAAAGTAGCCATTCTCAACCTCTTAATGCTCACAGCATAATTAGGTCACTTTAGTTTTCTTTTCACAGCACACTAAAATTATAATGTACAATTGAAATTTTCAATGTGATGGACTGTATAGAATCATCTCACTCAGCATGGCAGCTGTACTGCGCAGAATGTCTGCATCTGTTAGGACATTGCTGTGACAGCTGTGGTGGTAAATGCACATGTTTCCAAACTTTATCAAATCCCACCCTGTTTCTTAACTGTGTGTGTGCACATGTGTATAAGAAACACTAATCCATTTTGCATTTCATAAATTCTAGTCTGCTTATTTCATTTCACATAAACATTCTTCAGTTCGAAATCTTGTGGCACGCTGGTTAAAAATGACTGCTTTAAAAAATCCTATAAAATTTTTCATAACAGTTTAGGTTTCCATTATTCTGTGATATGATGCCACATCACTGAGTAACTTGTTCATGACATCCAAGACAACGTCTTGGTCTGTCTTCATGTATCGAGTCCTTTCATGGCACAATAAAATTAGATTACAAAACTGAAATTTACAGTAACTGTACACCTGTTTTTAAATAGTGGTGTAGGGCCTCCTGAATGTAGGCTTCCAACTAGACTTGATTACTATGCAAAGGAGGTTATACTGGTACAGTGACAGAGTATGCACAATCTGGATGCGTCTATACCTTACGCAATCACAGTAGGCTTTCACCAGTCAGTTCTGGAATAATGGCATATCACTGACAGCTGCTTCTGTCAATGGGAATATGTAAATGCAGTTCACAGAAAAATTCCTTTAATAATGCACTTCCAATTGAAGATTTATCTTGGTTCTACTTCTAGCATGGATACAGTAGTGTTGTCTTCTGTAGTATGACGTTCCTGATTACTGACGTATACAACCATACACACACATGCACAGGACATGGTACAGTCTGTTTAATATTTATAGTGGGAAATTATTGAAAAATGTAAGATTTATAGAATATACACAATTTACAGTATAGATTACAAATTTACTAAGTTGTACTGGCCAAATCAGAGTTGTAAAATGATGCTTTCCCTTGTGCTATATAACCCAACATTGTACAAATATCAAAATTTGGGATTTCAAATATCACCAAATGTAAGTCACTACAAAGTGCTGAGTTCCTACATTGTGACATCCAGTTAATTAATGCTAAAATTAAGGTTTTTCAACACAGCTTACCATGGATGTAAAACAGCAGTAGGCCAGGCTCAGTAATTCTCATTGCAAGAAACATAAATCCTTGCAGGCTTAGAGCTGAGAGCTTGTTCTCACACACATTACAGGAACAATAAGAGACCACTCAGATTGGGTTATAGAGGTAAGCAAAGTATGCAAGGAATGCCTGTTCTTACCATCCAGTATGGGATAAATGAATTGTTTGGCAGTAGCCACATCATGTCTAACATGTGTTAACCAATGTAGGTACAATTCATTGTAACATAACATAATCAAAATTTGAAATCACAAGTATAAGTTCATTCTAAACAGAGTGTGAAGGACCAGAGAGGGAGTAGAGCTATAGTTCTACACTTTCTTTAACCTCAGTGCTAGATGGGGTAGGTGGTCAATGCCATGCCTCAGCTGCTTTACCCCTGGGAGAGAGAGGTAAAATAAAGTTACTAATAATATGCATTACATACAATCCCAAAATTTCCATTTTCCAGTTGCTCAGAAGCACACCTAATGCAAGAATAATTAAAAAGTGGTGGAAAATTACAGATACATTTAATGCAATAAGTAGAACGTACCTATGGTGTGTCTTATTTTTTGGCACACAGTGATCTGCCAATTTATGCAACTGTTACATCCAAAGGAAATGTGTAACACAGTATTTGATGCTCATTTTTGTTTGGTCTCACTGCCCTAATTAATTTAAAATAAGTAACTCAGTTAACTTTTATACCATTTATTTCAACCATTTACAAATCATGAGTCGTCATTGTGTTTCAGTCATCCAAACAAAAAAATAAATAAATAAAGTAAAAAGAAATGCCTGTGACACTGCATTACCATGAGTCTTCTGTTAGAACAAATTCCATAATTTTGGGGGTGCATATAGTTGTGATGCCTTTCTTGCTGCGTTTTGTATACGCAAAAGTTTGTTACTGTCACAATGTCTTTATTGCTGTGCAATGAATGACTCCATATGGCTGCTCAAGGTGGCCCAAAAAATATAATCTAATGAAGCCAAATAAATAGTACGCAAGAGGGACCTAACCTCAAATTTAGGCTTCTAATGTGTTCTGATCGTTGTGGTACTCACATTAAGATATGCGCTCTTGTACCATAAAACATCATTTTCTGATGAGCACTTTGTTATGGTAATTCATACATAGAAAATACGCATACCTTTGGTCATGGCGTAAATGCCTTCAACGTATTATATCACTTTTATTATGTTCCGAGGCCAGCCCACCTTTAATAGTTCTTTAATACTCGTGCCATAATCACAGCCTACAGTACTTCAACATTAAACCCAATATCAGACATAATCATAATCTGTTGCAAAATTTTATCGATGAAGCAAATTAGTGCCATTTAATCTACGCAGGGCACACATAATTCAAGAACGGTATCTCAGCCTGAATTCAGACTTATTTGAATACCGTTCCTTAGAACGAGATACGCACTTCAAAAGCATACAGTAGTCTCAGCTATGCAAAACCTTGTCACACAAAGGTAAACAACTTGCCAGAATTCCCCTTTAAAAGCTGTATTTAATTGCATACCAGTAGTTCCTGTCACCGTTGAAGTAGTCTCTTTTCCAGGGACAAGGTGCCCGTATATGATTCCCTTCTTTCGGGCGTGTGCCCAAATTGCGGATAATATTTCGTGAAATTTTATGGAAAATGTTTTGATTTTCACGTTTGACTGTTCCTTTTTATTGTTCCTCTTTTGGGAATAATATTTAATGTATTTTAGCAGACTGTAATGGGGAGGTTTCTTCTGCAGCACTTTTCCTTCCGTACAAGTATTGCACCTCATGATGGTCAGTATGTATGACCGAAAGATGTAGTGGAAAATACAAAACGAACGTATGAAGTCAATACGTTGTATTTGTGTAAAGTGTACTTATTAGAAATTCTTTCGCGTGCGAAGAGGGCCGGTCTAAGCAGCTGACCAGCCCTTTAGGGGCAGTTAAGACGTCAATGGAATGATCGGAAATATGGTGTTGGAAAACTCAGATTTTCCACACCCGAAAGGATGTCTCCGAAGATTATCCACAATTGGGCACACACTCTCAAAAATATTCGCCAGCCCCGTTCTAGGCCGAAAAATTTCAAAGAGTATCGGTTTGAAGGGGCGCCAAATTAATGACATGCTAGGGACGCCCACATATCTCTGTCCGACCCTGTGGGTTGAAACCTGACTTTACTGACACCATATTACTGCTCATTCCAATAACGTCTTAGAACCTCTCTGATCCATGGTTTTTCAGCCCTGGGCAACTGCTTGGTGGATCCGCCCCTTCGTCTAGTCCTGAACATCGAAACACGCAATCTCTCAGTTTATGCGTGAAGACCAGCCTTCTATGTAGAGAAACACTACAACGAGCCGATTACATTGGTGCGTGCATCTGTGTGCAATATATATAATGCTGACATTTCAATGTACTAATCCTCTAAGGCAGAATAGTGTGTGATCTAACTCATACTCGCAAACACGGCTAGTCTACCCGTACTACAGACCATTTGTGTCCTGCTTTCAATATGTCACAGACTACACCCCCTGAGCAGGCAAAGATGCTACTTGCTAAGGCAAAAGTTCACGAGCATGAAGTACAGAGTAACATCTATTATTGTCTGGTGGAAGTTTACGATCAGAACTTGCCAATTAGTACACATTTTTTATCGTTTTCAAAGTGTTGGGATGGCTGCCGTGTGAGTGGTATAATGTTAGCAAAATACAATTTTTCTAATAAAAACGTAAAGGGGCGTTACAGGAAGTCCTAAACTTGTATATTACTCGCCTTCACAACAACAACAACAACTACTACTAGTACTACTACTACTACTACTACTACTACTACTACCACTACTACTACTACTACTACTACTAATAATAATAATAATAATAATAATAATAAGGCAATAATTGGCACTATCCACGCCAGCGCCAACGTATTTTAACTTTGCGTTGACAAGCGATTAGAGAAACAAACTGCTCGTGGCGCAGTGGTACACTTAGCGAGTCCATGTTTGTATTGTTTCGAACGTTGCTTGAACCCCATCTTTTGGAATGCCCTTTTGGATGATTCATTCATTTATTCATGTTCAAGCGATCTACAGTGTCTGAAAAGTTGTGACTTTCCAAAGCGGTTTTCACTTTGTCGAATAGCTGAAAGTTGCGTGGCGCCAAATATTGCAAACATCGTGGATGATCCAGTTCTTTACGTTATCCCTTCTTGTACCTGAATATATTAACCTCAACCACCTTCAAAGTAAATTAGATGGAATTCATATTTAAGAAACACGAATGAGAGCTGGTGTACTCACCGCGTCTTTGATTAAATATGTAGCGCGAGAAGGTACAGATCAACAGTGAAAGTTTTTAATCATGTTTATATGAATATCGCCAAGGATTAATTTATTCTAATGTTGTATGGCATTTCGTTTGACAATAGTCACCGATGTTTCAATGGACTGCAGTGTCTTCTTCTTAGGAGGAAGGCAGGAATAGCGTAGTCAGTACAGGGACTCACTACGGGTTGAGTGGTCGCCGGTTAGAATTTCTGTTGGGGCGAGATTTTCCAAACCTGTTAAAACTGGCCCAGGGGCCCTTCCGACCTCCTATACAATGAATACCGAGTTATTTCCGGGGTATACCGGCCGTGGCATGGCGATAACTACGTACCCCATGTAACGCCGTGGCTAATCCAAGAGTAGTGCTATTACCTTTATGCCTCCATGGCAGGTTTAGGGTAAACTTTATATTCGTTACCATTTCACACCCTCCATTCCGTGCATTATAACAAAATTATTACAATTGAAACCAAAAAAAAAGGCACACAATTTTATTAAAATTACCAAGTTACGTTTAAACACTCCAAGAAGGTGACTGCGTGATCCTTCGAAACTTCCGTAACTATTCACTAATCGATAGTGCGGAACGTCCGTGAAGACTTGAATCTTCAGCAACACCATTATGATAACCTCGAATGCCTAAGTGTTTTTGAGATATTCGTCGTTGTATTCCAGCAGCCATAGACAATCTCAGCGGCATATATGATCTGTGATCTCAGCTGATCTATTGCTTCCACTAACACATTCGTGGCCTTTCTTTAATCCGTGTTTGTGGCTGCCATACGGAAGTTAATCCGTGGTTGGTGCTGTGCGCACGCGCGCTGCGGAGGATTTTCTCTTCAAGTTGCCGGAGGTTAAAGCATATGAGAACGTGGGAGGGCTCCCTTTATTTGCTGGTTTGACCCAAAATGGTGAGTTCGTTTTAAACAGAAGTTGACTGTTTGGCTGATTGTTTGTACGGGACCAAAATAAACGAACTTCTGATAATCCCGAAAACAAGATGTCGATTTTACATCGCGATACAATGTGTGTCACCAACGTGTTTGTGTGAAAATGGCGACCGGTTGATGTGTATGTGAATTTTGAAACAAATGTGACATGAAAGAAGAATGGTAATTGAAGGGTGTTAGGAATTAATCTTGCAGTTTGTACTTTCAGTTGTGGAAATTTATTCTTGCTGTTTGATACGTAGTACTAGCAGTATGGGAAGTTATGCGTGTAAGAAATAGTATATTCCTGCTTCCGTTTTCGTGACGAAGTGGAGAGATCATTTATTTTCCTTAGTATTGGCACTTAAGAGATACTGGTCTAAGGGACGGTTACTAATTTCAGACAACGAATATGAAAAATGGTGGGTTTTGTGCCATATTTAATGTTCCAGATCATTTGCTGTATCACATTGTGCGTGGCATGTTCCGTGTGCTTGTCACAGGTCTTTTTCTGATATTTAAATGCGAATATCTTTGCAGGGCTTCGTAAAAGTCGTGAAGAATAAGCAATATTTCAAGCGCTTTCAAGTTAAGTTCAAAAGGCGTCGTGAGGGCAAGACTGACTACTATGCTCGTCTTCGCCTTACCATTCAAGACAAGAACAAGTATAACACACCGAAGTATCGGCTTATAGTTCGATTTTCGAACAAGGATATCACGTGCCAGGTGAGGAAGGAATTTTTTGTCTTGTGTGAGTATATATTTCAATGTCAGGCTTTTAATTTGTAAAACCAAGGTCTTAATCCAGAAAGTTTCTGAGTTAGCCTTGTGGCTTGGGGATGTTTTCACTTGACTTTGCATGTGTACCTGCATTTTGGAGTGGTAGTGACACTGATTTATGGAATGTTTCAGGATATGGGACATGCATTCTTTGTTCTACCGATGTGTATTGTAACATGTTTGGAGTATTTTTAATATGGGGTGTACTATGTATTGTCAATTTAACAGAGTTTATCAGTAACAAGGATAAGAGGTGTCCTGGGAACATAGGGCGCCCATCACCCAGTGATGTGGCACTACATTCCAGGAGAATGGCATTCTCAAATATACCACTCTGAAAGCCCAAAAACATGCAGGGTATACATGTGTTTGTTAAAACTTCATAATCTGAAGTCTGTACCACTATGCTGCTCTTCCCCACCTGTCTCTGATTCTTCTGTCACTCCGTGCAACCCTTGACTGGTTGTCTGGGAATATAAAACATTTTTGCCACTTACTGTCATGTCAAAAGATTCTTGTTTATGTGCATGTTTTTGAAGGTATACACGGATATTTAGTTTTCCTTTTGGTTGGTTAACCCTCTTGTGCAAAAAATTAAATGGGTATCATTACTATGCATGTTATTTGTGACACCTTAGCAGATTTTGGCATAAACGACACACTGCATGGTGACTCTGATCAGTATTTGGCGTGAAAATGGCAATGCTGTGTTATGAGCATAACACAGCATTCAATATATATATATATATATATATATTTATATTTATATTTATATACATACACACACATATATACTCTAATAGTACAGCATTTATTTGTTATGCTGTCTATAAAACAGCTGCATGTTTAGCTCTTTATAAGCCATTGTCAGGTTTATGCCACTGCATTTGGGAATAGTATACACATATTACATGCAACACCATTATCTATTAAACTTGGGATCCACATTTATCACTATCCACTGTGTGTGAAATAAAGATAATTAAAAAACCTTTAATTTCTATTATTATTATTGTTTCTAGGAGAGGCCCTATTGGTGATATTTGTAGCTATATATTCTTATTTAAAATGAGTGGTTGAAATCTTATGAATGTTATGCTGATATTTTTTGTGTTACTTCTCAAATGTAGAGTAGCTGTATGTATGTTGTTAAGGGATAACTGGTGGCCTTGTTCTTGATAGCTTGTATATATATCTCTGACATAACTCTTCAGAAATGTATATATTAAATCTTTTTATGTTGTATTAATCTGTAAATATTAGGTTGACTGGCTAGATTGAGTAATACTGTGAGAGGTATATTGTATATTTTTTGGGAGTTAATGTTCAGAGCAGCCTGTTTGCATGTCTCTTGTTTGTGGGTTGGGTCTGGTAAAAGTGTACATACTTGTGTTGAAACATTCCTTTGTATGAGGTGTGCAATGAAATCTTGATTTAGTCAATGGTAGTTAAACAGATGTGTTCAGATATGGCGTAGTAACATACCTTGATGCGTATTACTAGATAGTAAATCTATTACTGTGAGATTTGAGGTTCCCACATTTGTGTCACTAAGGTCTCGGATCTTCTGAACTTCCAGTCACAATTGTTATAGGGTCTTTATTGCGCACAGTAACAGTAGTGATTCATAAGCAGAAAATTATTTTCAAAATGTTGTAAATTGATCAGTTCACACAATGGATATTGTGGCAAATGTGAGATCCCAGGTTCAGTAGTTATCCCTTTTGCATTGAAATTCATTTCTCTTGAGCTTTTCCAGCAGCTTAGATTTACTTTTTCAGGATACATATTTTTTTCATAATTCTACATAATTTTTTTTGTATGTACCCTACACATGAGAACAACATTATTGTTGCCTATACTGTCTGTGAGTGTGATAATTTTGAAACACTTGCCAGGGTGAAGTCCTGGGTTCCTGGAAGATGTCTCACAAAAGAAAACTCTCCCCTCCCTCCTTTCATTTTACTAGTAATACACGTAGCACAATCTTTGGGTGCCCTATGTTCAGTCAGTGCCATGCAGTGATGACACTGCAACCTGTCTTATGTAACATATGGAGGCATGAAGATTATTGAATTATATTTTAGCAGAAATTTACTGTAGATTTGTCTCTCCTGAATTGATAGTTTAGCCTGTGTATTGAAGCCTTACCAAAACAGTTGATTGTGCTGTTACAAGTGTTACTTTATTGTAATTTAAATTGTTCCCTCTTCACCCTTTGTAACATGTTTACAAGGAAGAGTTGCAAAAATGTGCCTGTGAGCTTTACCATGTCTGTTCAACTGCATGTAACAATTTGAGAACCACAGAACAAATGAAAATAGCATACATCTGCATTTTTGCCTGTATCTTTGTGAAAGTTTCAGTCAGGTGGTGTGTGGTGAATGAAGTATATGTCTTTATGCTCTGATGTTGTTGTGTTAAGCCTTCTGATTTTCCAGTAATTAAACAGATGGAGCTTACAGAAGTGCTACACTCTGCATACCTTTCTTAGCTGAATCCTGACCTGAATTCTTAGCAACACCACTATGAGAACCTCAGATCTCACTACTGCAGCTGGTATTCTGCATACACTTTGTGGGCATTGTTTCTCCACCATGTAAGGTGTATTCAGTAAGATGTGGATAGTATTACCTGATGCGAGGCTGCCACATTAAGAGTCAGCTTCCAGGGGTAAAAGGTAAAGCAATTCCATTACAGTCCTGGACAGGCCCTGAGGGTTCCAGGAGGTTGAGGCTCCCAGATTGCAAGACATTTGACACATGAAGGTGGTAAGATTGTCAGCCCTATGCACCAGCCACCTTTACCCCCAGGAAATATTCCTGGTACTCACTTCTGTTAGAGGCTGAGTCAACCCCAGGGCCCTAGTGCGGCCAGAAGGATTATGTTAATGAAAAATTCCAATGACACCATCAGGAATCGAACCCTTGACCATCCGCTTGTAGCACAGTGCATCAAGCAACTGCGTCACTGCATTCCAGTGGTGCCACACAAAATACTAAATGTTGCATCAGAGTGATTGTTGTTCATGCTTGGTGTGTGGGGCAGGGTGACCACATTTATAATGATTCTCATCCCAAGTCACTGGTGTCCAAAGTTTCTTGTGGTTTTTCTCTTTATGTCCATGCAGTTTTGAAGTGGTACTGTTGGGGACTGATAACATGGGATTTGGAAGTATATAAGAAATGGGGTCCTGACTGTATCCATTCCTTGCTCTGTTTTGTCACCCCACAATTTTTAAGTCACCATGAAAGAGGCTGCAGTTACCTCCACATCCTTTTTATTTCCCATTTCACTGTTCCAGCTGTTTAACTGTTCATTACCTGTGCACGTACTAAATTATCATGCTGAACATACAGTCCGTTTTCACTTGTATTTCTATCTGGGATGCCTTGAGTTCAGACTTTGGCACATGTGCCAAAATTGTTTCAGTAGCTGTTTAAGTTGCATGGGCTATTTTAGTAGGTGTTTCACAGGATTGTTTCTGACCCTGAAGAAAGAAAAGATGAAAGGAAGAAAACCCTGTGCTATTTACTAATTGTATGCGGGCAGTTCTGATTGAATGTAGCCCAGAACAATGTTACTGTGCTGTGATGTTGAGAAATTTAGTATCTTAAATGCCCAAACTTAGATTAACATTTTTGCTGACAGCTGGAGGCATCCTCAATGGGCAGACTCCCAGTAATTCAAATGCTATGTTTTCTGTTTTTTTCACTGTGTTTTGTGATTTGCATGAATGTAACCCCAATGTTCAAGGAGGACTTAAGTATTTAATTAGTGTGTTTTAGTATTTTGGCAGATTGCATAGATAGCTTTGTTGCATAGTGGTGAGAACCTGCACCTACGTGTTTAAGTGTTTTTATATCCATGTGTGTAGGACTGGTGTAAATTGCAGTAGAATGTAGATGAGTGAGACCAGGGTTTAATAGTGATGTTACTGGTTTTGAGTTCATTTCTCTTTGTCGGTGACTTCCAAGGAAGACCGTTTCTGTTATTTGGAACTCCACTGTTAGGCCTAGTTCACCAGTACGGCTGTTGTGGGCATTAAAAAATAGTCGTGTGGGATTTCCCTGGCCTGCAGTACAGTTGCACGGATCAGTTTTAAGTGAATACCCCATATCTCATTATGAGGTCTAATTACCAAAGCCTCACCCAAATATCTCAGCACATGCATGCATGAAGCACTCTTTCTTTTGCATAGTTTAGTATCACGATAGATAAGTGTATGTGCTATTCTTTCGTTTTCAGGTTGCATACTCGCGTATTGAGGGTGATATGATACTGTGTGCGGCTTACAGCCATGAATTGCCTCGTTATGGAGTTAAGGTTGGACTCACAAACTACGCTGCAGCATATTGTACAGGTCTCCTCTTGGCTCGTAGGGTAAGTCAGTTTGGAAGTTGATCTTGATATGTTATGAAAGTGCTGAAAGGTTACACAAACTTCCCATGTTTCCCGACATTTTTCTCAATAAAATGAGTAAGCCACAGTGGCAGGTATTAACAACACAGTGGGCTACAGCATGGTTATTGAGAGAGGTGTTACCTCTGCAGAGCTCTTAGCTTCCTTGTCCATTGTACTGTCAACATTACTCGAAGCGTCACTTTCTTTTTCACCACTTGAAGACCTTAGTTTGCTTATGACAGCAGACACTGACTCCATCTTTGAGCAGTGGCTGGTTGTATTCATGCACAGTTGAGTGCAAACAACCTTGATTGTAACAAGATTTGTGAGAAATATCTACCATCCACGAACAGTTCCATAATTAAACAGCTTATCTTTCTCTAGTAATGGTTTATCCAGTAGAGCGAAAGACTTTTGCTGAAAGTGTGTGTTGTCATGTTTGTGCAGTAGGCACTTTATATAAGGAAACTGTTGTGCTAAACATCTAAGTGGTATAGTCTTCAACAAGTTTTACTACATGTGTTATATGGCAATAAAGATGTGGTGTCATATTGGTCTGTTGGTGTTGGAGTAAATTTGATATATTAACCTTTACTCAAAACATAGAGGGAGGTTAGTTGGTGCATTGTCACAGTTAAGTGGTGGTGATGCCATTGGTACAAACATAATGTGCTGTGTATTTCTGCGCCCTCAATTCAGTTTCAGTACACTGTATAAGTGTTTGAGATTCGAAAGGTTGCATTGCAGTTTCATGCCTTTGAAAATTTGTGAAACGGTGAATGATGTTTATTTTACTAAGTCTGAAATTGCTTAACCCTTAGGCGGCTAATGTCATATATATATATGGAGCACCCATTCTTGATGTTTCTAGATCACACACAACGACGCAGCACAGTCGGTAGGACTCCTCTGGCCGAGTG
>Ga0268261_10000409_pt1 | contig 26755 bp, 25 predicted proteins | sample TergutNc150P1_FD_190353 | JGI IMG/M metagenome (GOLD analysis project Ga0268261, IMG submission 190353) | Nasutitermes corniger P1 segment gut microbial community from laboratory colony in Florida, USA - Nc150 P1 (SPAdes) (version 2) | ecosystem: Host-associated > Arthropoda: Insects >... | reverse complement strand
AGATTATAGAACGTAAAAACCTAGTTCTTAGAACTAGAGTTAAACGTTTATCTCGTAAAACTATATGTTACTCAAAATCTGTAGAAATGCATGATATTGTTATTGGCTTAGCTATTAATGTTATTTGGTTCAATACTCCTTTACCTTTATTCGTTTCACACTTTTAGAACATGATCGAAAATTTTAATAAAGTTTATGAGCATTTAGAGTATTTCATAACAAGTTTTAAGTTAGCTCAAATAAGACATTCACTTAATATAGAGGACGATTATTATTTAAAAGAAGTTGAATATATAAGTGAAATAGAACCTAAATTACAAGTAGTTTTTCAAGAAATGGTAGTATCTACTTTAAATACTCCTTTTAAAAAAGAATTAGAAGCAAAATGGGGCAAACTCTTATTTATAAATGAAGAAATTGAACTAAAAACCATATCTCCAGAGGTAGTAGAAGATTTACAAAAAGAAAAGAAACTTGAAACTGAATATAGTAAGCTAACTGCAAGTGCTAAGATTGAATTTGATGGGAAAGTTCTAAACCTTTCACAAATAGGAGCTTATCTTGAAAATCTAGACCGTAATATACGTAAAAACGCTTTAAATGCTATGGCTAATTGGTATATTGAAAATAAAGAAAAATTAGATAATATTTTTAGTGAATTAGTAGAGTTAAGAAATAATATAGCTAAAAAACTTGGTTTTGAAAGTTTTGTTGAACTTGGCTATTATCGTAATAAAAGAAACTGTTATGATAGTAAAATGGTAGCTGAATTTCGTAAAGGAATTTTAGAATATATTGTTCCTGTTGTAGCGAAGTTTAAGAAAATGCAAGCTAAAAGAATTGGTTTGGATAATCTAAAAATATATGATGCTTCACTTAAATATTTAGATGGAAATCCAAAGCCAATCGGCACAGAGGAGACAATGTTAAATCATGCTAAATATATGTATGAAAAATTGGACTCTTTAACGGGTGAATTTTTTAACATGATGTTAGACAATGAGTTAATAGATGTAACAACACGTCAAGGTAAAATGGTTGGTGGTTATTGTGATACTTTGCCAAAATACAAAGCACCTTTTATCTTTGCAAATTTCAACGGCACCTCAAATGATATTAGTGTCCTTACTCATGAAGTTGGTCATGCTTTTGCAGTCTATATGTCTAAGGATATTATACCCGTTGTTTTTAAAAACTATACTTTTGATATTGCAGAAATCCATTCAATGGCGATGGAGTTCCTAACTTGGGACTATATGGACGGATTTTTTGGTAAAGATACAGAAAAGTATTACGAAATGCATCTTGAATCTGCTTTAACATTCTTGCCACATGGTGTAATGGTTGATGAATTCCAGCACGGGATTTATGAAAACCCGACCATGAGTGCAGAAGAAAGAAACAAGTATTGGTTGGAGTTAGAAGCAAAGTATAAACCGTGGATAGATTTTGATAACATGCCTTTCTACAGCGAAGGTAGAGCATGGCAAGGGCAAATGCATATATATAGAATACCATTCTACTATATAGACTATTGCCTAGCACAAGTAGTAGCACTTTATTTTTGGTCGGAGAAACAAGAAGACCATAGCAAAGCATGGGAGAAATACAAAAAACTTGTTAGCTTTGCTGGTACTAAAACTTTCTTGGAGCTTTTGGAGGAAGTAGGGTTGCCTAATCCTTTTATAGCTGAAAATTTAAAGATAATTGCTTCTTCTGTTACAAAATGGTTAGAAAAATAATATTATTCTATAAAAATAAAAAAGTGGCTTTTAGCCACTTTTTTTTCACCTCCTATTAACTTGTAAAATTTTCTATTACTTGTATCACACTCCTAAACTGATTTTGTTCTTCCTCGGAAAGACTATTAAAAATAACTTCTATCATAGCATCTCTTTCATTTTTTGTTATTTTTCTTCCATTTTGTAAAACTTTATTATATTTTAAAATTATCATCATTACTTCTGTAGCATTTTTTCCCTTAACTTCTTCCGATATTTTTTTTATAGCTTCTAATCTTTCAATTTCTATACTATCAAATATAGAATCATTAAACATTACATCTAAATCCATATTATTTTTCTCCTTTGGCAAAGTAGCTTTACTTAGTAAAAGTATCTAAAGCTACTAAACTTTTTTTGGCAGGTATAGATTAAAAAAATTATGTATAGCTATTTTTGTTGAGACATAATCAAACTAAAAAACATTTCCATTAAAGCTATTTTCTCATCCTCCATTTCATCAGACAATGCCAAAATTAAACTTTTCATTTTATTTTCTTCGTTACTTTCAATTATCATTTTAGCTTCTATGTACTTTGTCAATAAAAAAAATGGTTTTTGATATTTTTCATCCAAAAAATAAGTAGCTTGCTTTATATGATTTATAGCATATTTGTTTACGTCTGGGGGCTTGATTGTACTTTTGTTAGCATTAAACATATTTTGAAAATGGATAATTGTTTCTAATAGTTTTAATTCTTCCATAATATACCGTTATTATATTTTAATGTATAGCAACTCACTTTTTAAGTTGCTATACATAGTATATAGTTTTTTCGAGAAGAACACTCGAAAAAAATGTAATAAAAAACAAAAGTAGAGCATTACATGCCAACCTTATTTGGTGGCATAATAAATTTGTACATAGCAAAGTAAAAATTTATTTCTGTGATTTATTTATGTTCCAAAAATCCAAAACCACCATTGTTAAAAAATAAAAACGCAAGTACGGCAAGGATAATTAATGTTTCGTCGCCACCTCCAAATCCAAAGTTACCACCAAAGAGTAAAACTAACAACAAAACAATCCAAAGTAAACTGTTTTCGCCAAAATTAAACATGAATATCCCCCTAATAATGTACTTTGCTTATGCAAAGTATAATAAACTTTTTACCTCAAAAATTATTTTTTAAATTTTTAACTTTCAAGATATACCATATATTATGCCTTACATAAAAAAATGGTTACTTGAATACTTGAAAAATTTTTTAAGAAATCAGCTATTGAATTTTGTTAAAATTACTCAGTGTATTGATACTATATTTATTTAAGTTCTATTTTATGATACTTATTCCCATATATTTTTCTATAGCTTTTGGTATCTTTATACTTCCATCTTCTTGTTGATAATTTTCTAATATACTTGCAAAAAGTCTACCTACGGCAAGACCACTACCATTTATAGTGTGTACATACTTAGCTTTATCTTTAGGATTATTCTTATATCTAATGTTTGCACGCCTTGCTTGAAAAGATTCAAAATTGGAGCAACTAGAAATTTCTACATATCTTCCATAGCTAGGCATCCATACCTCTATGTCGTATGTTAATGCAGATGTAAATCCTATATCTCCACCACATAAAATAACAACTCTATAAGGTAATTCCAAAAGTTTTAATATATTTTCTGCATCTAAAAGTAAACTTTCCAATTCTGTATATGAATCTTCCACAGATGTAAATTTTACAAGCTCTATTTTATTAAATTGATGCTGTCTTATTATACCTTTTGTATCTCTTCCTGCACTTCCTGCCTCTGCTCTAAAACATGGGCTATAAGCACAATATTTTATTGGTAATGTACTACCATCTAGTATTTCATTTTTATGAAAATTTGTAATAGGCACTTCTGCGGTAGGAGACATATAATAATCTGTTTCTGATATTTTAAACATATCTTCTTCAAACTTTGGTAATTGACCTGTTCCAATCATGGAATTACTATTTATAATAACTGGTGGCATCAATTCTGTATATCCGTTGTTTGTATGAATATCTAACATAAAAGATATAAGGGAACGCTCAAGTTTTGCACCGAGTCCTCTATAAAAAGTAAACCTAGAACCCGTAACTTTTGCACCACGTTCAAAATCTAAAATATTTAGCTTTGTTGCTAAAACATCATGTGCCATGGGTTCAAAATTAAATGTTGTTGGTTCTTTAAATTTTCTTATTTCTATATTATGTGCTTCATCTTCTCCAAATGGTACTTTTTCGCTTGGTGTGTTAGGTATGGTTAATAAAAAATCTTTTATTTTACTTTCTAATTCTTTTACATTTGTTTCTATAGTTGTTATGTTATCTGAAAGTTCTTTCATTTTTCTTAATAAATCATTTGCATCTTCACCCTTAGATTTTAAAATAGGCACTTCTTTTGTTAAGGAATTGTGGTTCATTTTTTTTTCTTCTAGTTTTTTTAATTCTTCTAAATATTCACTATCTAATTTTTTAAAATATTCTAAATTGTAGTCTTCACCTCTCTTTTTCAACTTTTCTTTAATTTGTTCCAAGTTGTTTCGTAGTTCTTTTTGGTCTAGCATTTTTTCCTCCATATAAAATTTGTTTAATTCATTAATGTCAATTGATTATCCCTTTTATAATTCTCTTGTAAACTTTTCTAAATATGATATACTATATCATATAATTAATACATAAAACAACGGTGTTTTACACATTTTAATTTTATTTTAAGGAAGGTAAAAAAGATGGAAATAGGAATAAGTACATTTGTAGAAACAACACCATACGAAAACGGAGAAATAATAAGCCATGCACAAAGGATACAAGAAGTAATAGAAGAAATAGTTCTTGCTGATGAACTAGGGCTAGATGTGTATGGAATAGGAGAGCATCATAGAGAAGATTTTGCTGCCTCATCGCCCGCTATAATACTTGCTGGAGCTGCAACAAGAACAAAAAATATAAGGCTTACAAGTGCCGTTACTGTGCTTTCTAGTATAGACCCTGTACGTGTTTTTCAAGATTTTGCGAGCTTAGATGCACTTTCAAATGGTAGAGCCGAGATAATGGTTGGGCGTGGTTCTTTTACAGAATCTTTTCCACTGTTTGGTTATAGTCTTGAACATTACAGCGAGCTTTTTGAAGAAAAATTGGAACTTTTACTACAAATACAAAAATCTGAAAAAGTAACATGGAGTGGAAAGCATAGAGCAGCTATAAACAATTTAGGAATATACCCAAGACCGATACAAAAACCATTACCGATATGGATAGGTAGTGGAGGAAATGCACAGTCTGCTGTACGTCCTGCTCTTCTTGGGTTACCTTTAGTTTTAGCAATAATAGGTGGAAATCCAGAACATTTCAAACCTGTTGTAGAGCTTTACAGAAGAGCTGCAATGGAAGCAAAGCAAGATTTGAATAAAATGAAAGTAGCAACACATTCCCATGGTTTTGTTGCAGACACAGACGAAGAAGCATTAGAAAAGTTTTATTTTTCTACTCACCATGTTATGAGCAAATTAGGACGTGAAAGAGGGTGGCTTCCATATACAAGAGAAACTTACAATATGGCAACTAGTCCAGATGGTGCTTTATTTGTAGGTTCTCCTAAAACTGTTGCAGAAAAAATAATAAAGTTAAAGAAAAACTTAAACATAGATAGATTTTTTATGCACACGCCAGTTGGAACAATGTATCATAAAGATGTAATGAAATCTATAGAATTACTTGCAAAAGAGGTTGTACCTATAGTAAGAAATGGAATTTAGTTATTTGAAAAATAAAATATAAAACACATAAAAAGAGTGGGTTTTATTCCCACTCTTTTTTATTATTTATTTCACTTTTTAAAAATTAACGTCCCATCATACGCCATATAGAATTGTTTGTACCTGGTGTAACACCTTGAGTAGCTTGTTCTGCTCTCCATCTGAAATTATTGTGTCTTACTATATCTCCAGCATTAAAAGATACTGATGCACTCCAATTTGGAACATTTGTAGAAGCTGGGTCAGTTGTATTTGTAGGAGGTGTAGTAGGTTGTGTTACTGGAGGGTTTACTGGTGTAGTTGGTGCAGGATTTACAGGAGGTGTTACTGGTTGTTGTGGCTGTGGAGCAGGCGCTGTGTTAGCTGGTCCTACCAATACCCAAACTCCCCATTGTCCTGTTGTACCAGGTTCTTCTCCTCTTGTCCACCATTGTGCTCTCCATATTTGACCATTATGTATTACTCTATTATTAGCTACAAATGTTGCACTTGCTGTCCATACTGGGTAAGAACCAGGTTGTACTGGCGGATTTGTAGTAACAGGAGGTGCTACTGGAGGTGTAGTAGGCTGTGTTACCGGAGGTGTTGTAGTAACAGGAGGATTCGTTGGTTGTGTTGTTGGTGGGTTTGTTGGAGTTGTTGGAGCTGTTACATTACCACTACCATTCCCTGTAAAGTTTATATCTACAACACGATACCATGTAACATTGTTGTCAGATACGTGCCAAGCTGCCAAAATAACAGCTGGACCACTTCTTCCTGTTGGTAAATTTACTCTATGTGTATGTAATCTATTTGCACTAGTTGGAGCTTGTCCACCATAATTGAACGTTTGTACATGTTCAAAATCTGCAAAGTTTAAAGGTCTATTAAAATCTGTACCAGGACGACTTACATAATAACGTATAGAACTTGTACGGTGAGGAGCTGTAAACCACCACTGCAAGTCTGTAGGTCCACCAGACATATTTGTTCTATGCCATCTGTTAGCACCGTAATCTCTCATTCTTGGAAAACCACCTATGTTACCAGAGTTAGCAGATATAGCATCATTTAAACTAACTGTTCCATTTTCAACAACACGTCCTCTAGCTTCTCCTACAGATTGTGGTTCCCATGTTGCGTTACCCATGTTTGTATTTCTATTACCGCCTCTACTAGAACCAAGATGGGCTCTATCATTTACTATCCAACCATGTGCAAATACATTAGATGTAGATGAGAATATAAGGGCAGATGCAATAGCAGTACCACCTACCAATTTTATTAAATCTTTCTTTGAAAACTTCTTCATAAATATCTCCTTAAATAATATTTTTTTATTATGTAAAATAATTTAAAACAAATTGCTTTTGCTATTTGTCTATTTTTATATCGTTCATGACTTTTCATATCTTAATAGCTAAATCTAAGATATTATTTCCAGTAAAGTTGCACTAAACTAACAGCGATATACAAGTATGCAAATTTACAAATGATTGTATGGTTTGCATACGTACATAATAAAATATAATAAAGGAGATACAAATGCAAAAGATTAGTAAGAAAGATTTAAAGAAGAAAATAGGTACCTTAGCTATTGCTTCTACTCTTATCTTTTCTTCATCTATAAATGTTTTTGCACATGGATGGATAATAAATGATAGAGCTCATCTTGGTTCTAATAGAGGTGGTAATAGAAACACAGGAATGGGAGCAGTAAGATATGAACCACAAAGTGTTGGAGAAGGTGGACGTTTTAGAGTAGAAAACGGAAATACCACACTTAACCATGCAATAGGTGGTGCAGCTGGAGCATTTGGTGCTATGCGTCAGTATGGTGCAAATAGATGGCATAGAACGAGAATGCCAGGTGGTACTACAAACTTACAATGGGTATTTACTCAAGCCCACAGAACGAGTCATATACATTACTATGTAAGTAATCCTGATTTTGACCATACAAGACCATTAAGTTATTCCGATTTTACTCGTGTAGCTTCTTTTAACTATAATGGAAATAGACCAGCAGCAAATAATACAGTACATACACATACAATTAATTTGCCTACAGATAGAAGAGGACCGGGTGCAATACTTGCTGCATGGCATGTTAGTGATGCTGCGGTTAGTTGGTACCGTATTATAGATGTTTATTTTACTGGAGATGGTACAGCAGTTGTTACACCACCAACTACTCCAACAAATCCACCAGTAACTACTACACCAACAAATCCTCCTGCTAGTGGTGGTACAACTACTCCAGCTAATGGACCTAGGATATGGGAAGCTAATATATCTTTTGCAGCAGGGGATAGAGCAATACATAACAATTTGCAATGGCATGCAAGAGTAGCAAGCCAAGGTGTAACACCTGGTACAAATAATGCTATATGGCAAATGATGGGTGCGGCTCCAGCTATGCCTGTAAACCCGCCTGCAAATAATAATAATGCACCATCTAACACAGATGTTCCAACTTGGACAAATGCAGCATCTTTTAATGCTGGTGATATTGTAAGGCATAATAATTTAAGATGGAGAGCAGAAACAAATACTCAAGGTGTAACACCGGGTACAAATAACGCTATATGGCGTATGCTTGGACGCTAATTATTTCGAAAATTTTAGATAAATAGAAAAATGTGTTAGATGCGGTTTTTAAGCGTATCTAACACAAATATAAAAATTACAAATATAAATTATAAAAAATGAAATGGAGATATACAATGAAAAGTTTTTCAAAAAAAGATTTAATAAAAACTATAGGTGGAGTAGCACTTGCATCAGCTCTTATATTCTCGTCTACAACTACTGCACTTGCACACGGTTGGATAGTAAACGATAGAGCTCACCTTTCTTCTGCAAATGGTGGAAATAGAAATACACATATGGGAAGAGTAAGATTTGAGCCACAATCTGCTGGTGAAGTAGGCGGAAGATTTAGAGTAGAGAATGGTAATATGTCTTTAAATGCTGCTGTTACTGCTGGTGGTTTTCCAGAAATGGGCCATTACGGTGTAGACCGTTTTGCTAGAACGGCATTAACAGGTGGTCCTACAGATATGAGATGGTGGTTTACACAGCCACACCGTACTACTAGTATCGTTTGGTATGTAAGTCGTCCGGGTACAGATTTAAACAGACCGCTTAATTTTGCAGACTTTGAATATATTCAAACGTTTAATTATAATGGAAATAGTCCATCTGCAAGCAATAGAATACATACACATAGAGTAAATTTACCAACAGGGAGAAGAGGTCCAGCTGTTATTATGGCTGCATGGCACATATCTGACAACAATGTTAGTTGGTATCGTGTAAAAGATGTTTACTTTACCCCAGATGGAGTTGTTACACCAGGTGCTTTAAATCCTGCTCCTTTTACACCACAATGGAATCCAAATTCAGTATATATAGCAAATGATAGAGTTATATACAATGGTCAAATATGGCGTGCTGGTTGGTGGACACAAAGAGAAAGACCGGGAACTTCAGCTGTTTGGACTGTAGTTGGTCCTGCACCTGCTCCAACTACACCACCTGTTACACCACCAACAAATCCTCCTGCTCCAACTGCACCACCTGTTACACCGCCAACAAACCCACCAACAACTACTACACCAACAAATCCTCCTGCGGGTGGTGGTGCAACTACACCAACTAATGGACCTAGAATATGGGAAGCTAGCATATCTTTTGCTGCAGGTGATAGAGCAATACACAACAATCTACAATGGCATGCAAGAGTGGCAAGCCAAGGTGTAACACCTGGTACGAACAATGCTGTATGGCAAATGATGGGTGCAGCTCCAGCTATGCCTGTAAACCCGCCTGCAAATAACAATAATGCACCATCTAACACAGATGTTCCAACTTGGACAAATGCAGCATCTTTTAATGCTGGTGATATTGTAAGGCATAATAATTTAAGATGGAGAGCAGAAACAAATACTCAAGGTGTAACACCAGGTACAAATAACGCTGTATGGCGTATGCTTGGACGTTAATATTTAGTATTAAATACAATTTAAAGTAATCAAGAAAATAAATAAAGCTTGTTGTCAAATTAGTTGTATTATTTTCTAGGAAATAAAAAATCCAGCCAAAATGTTTAATGTTTTGGCTGGATTTTTAGTTTATTATATTTTTAAAATATTCATTTCCGGCTTTAATATTTCTTGTTCTTTCAATATAAAGTTAAATTTTCAAAGAAATTTATATAATTTTTTGTGTAGTTTTAGGAACACGAAAGCATGAAATTCTGTGGTAACTTTTCTGCTATCATCTCAAAGTACTCCAACGTTTCAAATTTTATAAACTTTAACCACTTCCAACTTAGCGTATTTTCTTCTTGCTCTGGTAACTTTGGTAATTACAAAGTATACACTTCTAGATTTTCATTAAAAGTATGCTTTGTTTCTTTACTTATTAGACCAAAAGCGTCGTGGTAATTATTATGTTTTTTAATTAGTATATAATCCGTTATAAAAATAGCAACAAAGCTAAAATTTGTAATTTTAACTTTGTTGCTCTACAATTATTTTATTATAATCATCTCAATTATTAAAACTTTTAAATACTAAGTATAATTATATACAAAATGAAAATAATAGATAAAAGTATAAGTATAATACCACCTAATTTACGTAACAAAAATACAATTTCATGTGAATAGGCGGTTTTATTTTTTTTATAACGATGAAATTTATTAAATTTTTCTACAGCTTTTGAACTTGGTTTTTTTAATATATAATATAATCCTACAAACACTAAAAAAAAGAAATAGATTACAGTAGTTGTTGGAATATATGCATTTAGTGCCTCGATATAAATATACATTTATAAATTTAAGTTTTAAGACAATCTAAATGTAATTCTACTGAAATAAAAATCGGCATCATTTATAGCATTTTGAAGAACAGTAAGAGCTGTTATTAATGCAACAGAACTTCCCACCCCAGCAGCAGTTAAAGCTGCACCTATTCCTCCAGTTATAAGACCAGTTACAACAGATGTAATACAGTCATACCAACTAATACATTTCCTAAAATAGGAGAATATAAAGGTGCTGATATAAATAATACTAATAAAAATGCTGTTACTTTTTTTAAAAAATCTTGCATAAAACTAACTCCTTTAAAAAATTTTTTCTAAAATATTTTTGCAAATTTCGTCAAACATACAAAAATATAGGTGTTTCGATATGTAATAATATTACTACATCTCAATTATAATCAAAAAAAAAGTAATAGTATTTTATACCATATTTTTTTCGAGTAATAAAGACAACTAAAATGTTTAATGTTTTGGTTGACTTTTTATATGTTAAGTACATGGAATGTATCCATTCAGTTAATAGATACTATTAATATTTATATGGATTTATAATCATCCTCAATTGGCAAGTCTCCTGCTCGATTTTTTACATTATCTGAAAGTTTATAAAAATAAATATTTTTGTCTTTTACTACAGCAAACTCTGCTACATAGTCATTTTGATAACTTATTATAGTTTCACTAGAGTTTATAGCCAAATTTATTAAATTTTCAAACTTATAAACGGGAATTAATGTATATTGTTTTTGTTCAGAAAAAAATAAAGATTTTAAAGGCACATTTGAGCTAACAATTTCATCGCCATATTTTTTAAAAATGTAAGCCCGTTCTCTTAAAATTTCATTCGGTTCGGCTATTAAAATTTTTATTCCGCTTAATAAAAAATAAATACTTAACGTAAAAGATAGCACAAAAACAATTACAGTAGATAGTGTAATTTGACTTTCATTACTTTCACTAGTTGGTAATTCTAATTCTATATTTAATGTTGGTTGCCCTATTGCTACAAGTGAGTACACTTCTAAAGAAAGAGGAATTATATAACCTCTTACAACTTGTTCTCTTATATTGTGTGTTAGTATATTTATATAGTAAGTAAATTCTATTAAAAGTTCTGCAAAAAAGCTTGTTTGGTTTGAAATAATACTTGTTTCAAGACTACTCTCCACTTCAATAAAGTCAGTAAAAGATATTAAGAAGTTTAGGCTACTGGTAACAGGGTTATTTTGAAATGTTTCATTTTCCAAATAAAAAACTCTAAAATCTACATTTGCTCTGCCAGAAGCTTCAAATTTAAAATCTTCTTCGTTGTGGTTTAACTGTTCAATTAAATATGTTGTAGCGATAATAATCATAGCAAAAATAGCCTATAATAGGGATAATAATTTTCCATAGCTTAAATGCTTTTATAATATAGTATTTCGCCAGTATCCATTAAATTCAGCTGTTGTAGTTATGTTTGGTAGGGAAGGGTTGCCAACAAATGAAAAATTATTACCAAGAGTTAACTCCCTTAGTGATGATGTATTTTGAAACATGTGATTCATGGCTATAACATTTGAAGTATCGAAGCTAGACAAATCTAAGGTAGTCAGACTACCAGCTCCTGCGAACATACTAGTCATATATCTAACTCTACTTGTATCAAAATAATTTAAGCCTTTAATTTGTGTTAAATTGATAAAATGAGAAAATAAACCGTTTAAACTCTTCCCAGCTGTTATTTGTCCTGTGAATGTAATACGATAAATATTTGCAATATTAATATTTTCCCAATTATGGTTTTTAATATTTAGGTTGTAAACTTTGAAAAAATAAGGCTCGTGCTATAGTAACAGTAAATATTACAATAGTTGATTGTGATAATGTAAGTACATAAGGTATTGAATTAATTAATATTTGTATAGGTGCATTACCGCCATCTATAGTAAAAACAAGAATTAAAACATTTTACAAAATGTGAAATTGAATTTATAATTAAAAAATGTCATATAGTAAAGAATTAAGACAAAAAGCATTGGAAGATTTAGAAAAAGGATACAGTAAAAAAGATGTATCCGAGAAATTTAAGGTTCATAGAACAACTCTCAGAAACTGGGAGAAATTAAGAAAAGAAACAGGCTCATTAGAAAATAGAGACCCTAATAGAAAATCTTTTAGTATAGACCTTGAAGAGTTAAAAAAATATTGTGAGAAAAATCCTTTTGCTACTCACAGAAAAGCTGCACTATATTTTGGTGTTTCTGAGCGTGTTATTATATACTATAAAAATAAAATTGGTATAACACGAAAAAATAAAACGAATAAATTTAAAGAAAAAAAGGAGTGAGATTTATAATTCGACTTAAATAGGTCGTATAAAAGCTACAAGTAAATATTAATACATAGGCACTTTGTAAATTTAATAAGAAAGATAAGTAATAAACTTTCACTCAATTTACAAAGTGTCTTTTTTTTATTTTAGATTTTTTCAAGTTCATTTATTATAGTTACACTTGAACTAGTACCTATTCTGGTAGCTCCTACATTTATCATTTCCCAAAACTTTTTAGCATCTCTTATACCACCAGAGGCTTTTACAGATACATTTGGATTACAAATTTCATACATTAGTTTTACATTTTCTACTGTTGCACCATCTGTCATTCCTGTAGATGTTTTTACAAATGTAGGTTTTATTTCTTTTGCAATTTTACAAATCTGTATTATTTCATCATTTGTTAGATAGGCATTTTCAAATATAACTTTACTTACTACATTTGTTTCGTTGCAAACAGAAACTATTTTTTGCATTTCTTTTTTTATATATTCCCAGTTGTTTTCTTTTACCTCTGTTATGTTTATAACATAGTCTATTTCATTTGCACCTTGTTCTATTGCTAGTTTTGTTTCAAATAGTTTTGTTTTTAATTTTGTTTGACCTAGTGGAAAACCAACGGTTGTACAAATTTTTACATCTAGATTATTTTTCTCTTCTAAAAGTTTTTTTACAAATGCTACGTGTACAGAGTTTACACATACAGCACCAAAACCGTACTCTATTGCTTCATCTACAAGTTTTTCTATATCTTTTAGTGTAATATTTGCTTTTAAATTTGTGTGGTCTATAAATTTTTTTAACTCTTCTATTGTATATTTTTTATAATTCATATTTTCCTTTATTAGTTTGGTATATATTCCGAGAAAACTACATTCCTAGAAATTTCTACTCCGTTTAACCTTGTTATATTTAAAATTTGTCTATGACGACCAAGTACAGCACCACCTTGTGGTTGTTCTACATTCGTAAATATTTCTAACTCTTCCTCTGTTATAATATTTACAAGGGGTATGTTTATATAAACAAAAAGAACTTCACCAACGTTTAAAACATGGTTTGGATTTATATGATTATTTAGCTCAAATATTTCTTCTATAAGCATATTATAAGTATTTGCGATAGACCAAAAAGAATCACCAGAAACTACAGTATGAATTGCAGTTTCTCTTGTATATCTCATTAAATTATTTAGTGCATTATCTATGCTTGTTACGTTCTCTGGCTCTTTAAAATCGTTCACGATTTGCAAATTTTCTGCATCTATCCTTAAAATATTTGCATTTTGTGATATATAATTTTTAGCTATTAAATTTACTATGGTATTTGCAGCATCACTATTGATAACTGTTGCTATATATTCATTATCTACGTAAAAAGATGAGGCATACACAAGATACGTAGCCGATTGTAACATCATGTTTATTGTTTGTTCCACTGTATTACGATCCCTAGCTCTTGTATTTACTCTCTCAAACCTTATAGCTTCTACTAACTTTACATCTGTATTTAAGTTATTTCTAAATAAACCTTCTATTGATAGTTGAAGTCCTTCTTCTGTTGCAGAATTTATTTCTATATTTGAAATATAATCATCTCCCAAAAAAACTCTATAGGAATTTGGGTGTATAAATATAAAATATAAAATTGTAAGTGAAGAAATAACAAAAAAGATAGTTACGATTTTACTATATATTTTATTATATGTTTGTTTTCGTTTTTTTAATTTTGATTTATTTTTTATGTTTGTTTCTGTATATCTATTTTTATCTATAAAATTTCTAATATTTCTATTTTCTACATTTTTTGAATTTGTAGGCTTTTTTTTATTTTGATTTATTTTGTTTTGTGGAATATTTTGTTTCCTTTGTTCTTTTTTTCTAGCAAGTTCAACATGTGCGGGTTGCACACGTCTTCTTGTTTTTTCATTATCTTTCATAATATTGTTTTATTCTAAATTTAATTGTCTCAAGTAAAATTCTATTGCAACTAGTTTAACACAGTTAGCAAATATTTCTGCTCCTTTTTCTAGCTCTTCTATTGTTAAAGCAGTTGGTGCTATTCTTATATTATTATTTTGGGGGTCATTTCCGTATGGAAATGTGCTACCTGCTGCTATTAAATTTATACCGTACTTATTACAAATTTCTGTTGTTCTTTTAGCGAGTCCATTTAGTGTATTAAATGATATAAAATAACCACCTTTTGGGTTAGACCAATTTGCTATATTCAAATCTTTTAATTCTTTGTTTAGAATATTTAAAAATAAGTCAAATTTTGATTTTGCTATTGGTGTTGTTTTTTTCATCAAATTTTTGATACCATTTAAATCTTTCAAAAATCTTGTATGTCTTAATTGGTTTACTTTGTCAAAAGATATTATTTGTAGTGCCAAGTATTTTTTTATATGTTCTATTTGTTCGCTACCAGAAAACAAGGCAGAAATTCCAGAACCGGGTATTGTTATTTTTGATGTAGATGAAAAACCTATGACCATGTTTTGTTTTTTGTTTTTTTCTAGTTCATTCCAAATTGGTAGTAAATTTCTTGGATTTTCTGTATCGAAATCATGTACAGCATAGGCATTATCATAAAAAATACAAAAATCTTCAGCAGCTGGCGACAAATTTGCTAATTTTCTTATTATTTTATCTGAATATATATGACCTGTAGGATTAGAATATTTAGGAACACAAAAAATACCTTTTACACTATCATCTTTTATAAGTTCCTCTATTTTTTCTATATCTGGACCATCTTCTTTAAAATTTATAGCTACAAGCTCAAAATCGTAAGATTTGCACATATCAAAATGTCTATCGTAGCCCGGGCATGGAAAAAGTATTTTTACTTTTTGCTTGCTCCAAGGAGCTTTTGAATATACCAATCCTTTTGTATAGGCAAGTGTAACAATAAAATGCATAAGCATAAGGCTAGAGTTTCCACCTACTATAACATTTTGGTACGGTACAGACATAAGCTCACCCATAAGTTTTTTAGCATCTACTATACCATCTAAAACACCATAATTTCTACAATCTATACCATCTTCTGTTTTAAAATCACTATCTTTTTTTAAAATTTCAAACATATCGTTTGAAAAATCAACCATATCAAAACTAGGTAACCCTCTTGTTAAATTGTAGTTTTTGTTTTCAGATGTCAGATTTCCTAGGTCTTTTTTTAAATTTTCGTGTATTTGTTTTAATTCTTCTTTTGATAAATCTTTATATTTCAATTTTTTATCTCCTAAATAAGACCTTCACGAAACCTAAAATAATCCATTGCAACATGTGGAAATAGTGCATATGTCAAAATATCTTCAGGTTTTCTAATATAATCTTGTATAGCTATTTTTGAGCTTTTCAATACAGGTTCTGTTAGTTCTTTTGGTGATACTGTTATAGGCTCTTCATTTCCTAGTATTTTGTTTTTTATTTTATCTGAAATAGGTGCTGGAGTTTTTCCGTACATACCTTTTACTAAATCTTTTACTTCTTTTGAAACCATTTTATATCGTTCGCCTAAAAGCACATTAAAAGTAGCTTGTGCCCCTATAATTTGGCTAGATGGTGTAACAAGAGGTACATATCCCATATCTGCTCTTACATTTGATATTTCTTTTAGAACATCTGGAAACTTATCCATAGCTCTCTGTTGTTTTAGCTGTGAAACTAAATTTGAAAGCATACCTCCTGGTACTTGGTATATTAGAGTTTCTATATCTACACCTAATATTTGTGGGTCTATTAAACCATCTTGTAAAGCCTTTTCACGTAATGGTCTAAAATGTTTTGCAATTTTTGTTAGGCTTTCTACATTCAAATTTGTTTTGTAGCCAAGAGAATTAAAAACAGCATTCATAACTTCTGTAGATGGTTGAGAAGTGCCAAGAGCAAAAGGAGAAGAAGCTGTATTTATAATATCTACCCCAGCTTCTACAGCTTTCAAATATACCATATCTGCCATACCACCAGTACAATGTGTATGTATTTCTAATGGCAAATTTGTATTTTGTTTTATACTAGAAACCAAATCATATGCTATATCTGGTAGTAATATCCCAGACATATCTTTTATAGCTATAGAGTCTGCCCCCATATTTTCTAGCTCTTTTGCAATGTTTACAAAATAGTCTATTGTATGTACAGGGCTAATAGTATAGCAAAGTGTAAGTTGTGCATTACCACCATATTTTTTTGTAGCATTTATACTTGTTTCTAAATTTCTAAGGTCGTTTAAAGCATCAAAAATACGTATAATATCTACACCATTTTGTATTGTATATTTTATAAACTCCGATACAATTTCATCGTGATATGCTTTGTAACCAAGCATATTTTGACCACGAAATAACATTTGTAGCTTAGTTTTTTTTAGTTTACTCTTTATATTTTGCAGGTTTTCCCACGGGTCTTCTTTTAAAAAACGCAGGGCAGCGTCAAAAGTTGCACCGCCCCAAGCCTCTATAGCATAAAAGCCTGCATTGTCCATTTCATTTAGTATCGGTAATATATCTGAGTTTGGCATACGTGTTGCCATTAAACATTGCTGACCATCTCTTATTGTTGTTTCTACAAATTTTATTTCATGGTCTTTTTTTCTTAAAATTGGTCTTTCTTTAAACTCTTTTGTAAAATTCATAATAGCACCTTTCTTTATTAATTTGGGAATATACTAAATTCTTGTATTTCTAAACTGTCTACAGTTAAACGTATTCTACTACCAACTGTTATATTTTGCATATTTGGTAAACTGCCTATTATATAGTATGTTACGTTTTCATTTTGTTTTTGTAGTACTACACTAGAAATATCATAAGCAAAATTTACAGAAATGACATTTCCATCTACAAAAGTCCTGTTTCCAAAAGCAAAAAGGCTTGTTAATTCATTTGCCTGTGCTACAATTTCTACTACATCTCCTAATCTTACATTTTCAAAATTTACAACTCCACTACCTGCTCGTTCTAGCCTTGTACTATCTGTTACTAAAAATTCATGATAATTTTCATATTCATCTACAATAGTGTAAGTAAATATATCAAAATCTGATATTTCATTTCTAGATACAAGAGTTCCAGTAAAAGCTCTATTTCTCTGTAGTACATCTATTTGTTCTACGACTCCTCTGGATATAGCTACTGTAACAATATCACCTATTATAATATCTTCTATTGGTATAGAACTGTTATTCATAGTTACGGTAGTATTTTCAGATAATTCAAAAGACAAATTATTTGTCTGTATAGAATATGTAGTGCTTATTGTTCTTGTTTCTATAATAATTTCTTCGTCCGATATATGAGATACAAAACCGTTTATAGAATTTTGAAAATTTAAAGGTTGTCCAACATTTTGGTTTAAGAGTTCTCTAAAACCACGACTTATGCCAAGTAATGCTACTATTTCATCATTGTATAGAAGTGCAGCAATTTGCATATTATGCTCAAGTCCTGTAAAATTAGATATTAAACCATCTACAACAATATTTGCATTTGTAGAAACAGCATAAGACTCTTGTGCATTTTCATTTTGTAGCGATATAGTTAAATTTCTATTTATAGAATTTATAGAAACTATTTCTCCGAGTAAAATTGTAGACCTAGTAGCATTAATAATATTATTATCTACATTATAGTTAATTGCTCTATCTATCATAGTTGCAAAATCTGCACGTGTTACAGGTGCATTTGGCATAAAATTACCATTTTCGTTTGCTGTTACAACTCCAATATTTCTCAGGAAATAAACATAATGTCTAAATTGTGGAAGTATATCTGTATCATCCGCAAATAAATTCGAAAAAATACCAGCAGAAGCTTCACCAGAAAGACCAATAGCTCTAACTAAGAACATAGCGGCTTCTTGTCTGGATAATGCTCTTAAATACTCGTTGTCCATATTTACAAGTATGAAATTAGTTACATTTTCTTCTGTTAGAACACCTAATTGTAGTAAATAAGCAATTTCTCTATTAGAAATATTTGACCATCTATCGAAACGCTCATTCATTTCTTCTAAAAAATCTGAATTATTTCCATATGCAAAATTTATAAAAGCTTGTTCGGCAGGAGTTAAACCTATACTTCTAAAACCAGTCATATTTGCTAAAATTCTAGATGTTTCAAATTTGTCTAAAAGAGCATCGGGTCTAAATTGCCCTTGTGTATTTCCTACCATAATACCTAAGTCTGATATATTAATTATAGCATTGTGTGCAAAATGGTCGTAAGGTACGTCTACGAACCTTTGATTTGCTAAAACTACATTATTTGTAGATGCTAGAATAAAAATAAAAATTAATTTTTTTATTATCTTTTTTAACAAAAAATGTCCCTCCCTAAAGTCAATTTATCTACAGTTTAACACATTAACAAATAAAATTGAAGATGTTTCTACTCCAATTTTATTTGTAATTTTTTCGAGCTAATTTTTCGAAAAAAATTCCTTAATGTTAATAAATTGAAGACAGTTTACTTCAATTTTATTTATTGTTTTTTTAATTTTTTTCTATCAAAAACTCCTGTAAATATTATATCTTTTATACCTTTCTTTTGTAAAATTTTAATAGCATTAAAAGCCTGCTTTTTTGTTAGAAAATATCCAAAAACAGTCGGTCCACTTCCACTCATTATAGAACCTATAGCTCCATTTTCTAGCATTATTCTTTTTATATCATATATTATTGGATATTTTGTAGCTGTTACAATTTCTAAATCGTTAAAAAAATTTTTTGATATTTCGTAAATATTTTTATTTTTTATAGCTGTAAGCATTGCATTTATTTTTTTAGAATTATCTATAAAAGGATATTTCGACAATTTTTTAAAAACTATTTCAGTGCTAACATTAAATTTTGGTTTTGCTAATACAATATAAACAAATGGATGAGGGTTTAGTTTTGTTATTATATCTCCTGTACCCTCTACAAAAGCTGTTCCTTGTGTAAGTAAATACGGTACATCAGCACCAAGACTTCTACCTACATCTCTTAGTTCTTCCATAGAAATATTAAGGTTGTACAATTTTCTAAGAGATATAAGAGTGGCAGCACAATCAGCACTACCACCACCGAGACCAGCTGATATAGGTATATTTTTTACTATTTCTATATATACTCCACCAGATAGTTTATATTTTTTTTGCATTACATTTACAGCTTTATATACCAAATTTTTTTCATCTGTTGGAAGCCAAGGTAAATTTGTGTTTATTTTTATTTTTGATGAATCTATTTTTTTTATAAAAATACTATCATGTAAAAGTAGAGTTTGCATTACCATTTTCAAATTGTGATAGTCATCTTTTCTTTTACTAACTACACCTAGTGCTAAATTTATTTTAGCATTTGCTTTTAAAGTTACAAAATTTTTGTTCATAAAAATTTATTTTAATTCTATTTTTTATATTATTCTGTTTGTATCTTTTTCTTTCGATTCTTTTATTTCTTTTTTCTTTTCTTCATATCCCGGTCTGTCAAAAAGAGCATATGTAGAGTTTTTACCCTCTTCTACTCCCGGTTGGTCAAAAGCATTTATTTCTAAAAGTTCACCCATATATGATGTTGCCATTTCAAAAAAATAAAATAGTTGTCCCATTGTAAACTCATTTACTTCTGGAATAGATATTGTCATATTTGGTCTATTTTCTTTTTGTAATGCGTACTCTGTTGCTATTTTTTCAAATTGTATCAGCTTGTTGTGTGTATGACCACCTAAAAAACCAAGAGACGGTATATCTTCAAATATTTTAGGTATTTCTATAGTTTTTTTGTATTTGTCTACTTCTATAAAAACTATTATTTTGTCAAAAGGACCTTCCATATAGAGTTGAACTTGAGAATGTTGGTCTGTAGCACCGAGTGCTTTTACAGGTGTTTGGCCTACGTTTACTATTTCACCTTTGTTATTATATTTTTTCCCTATAGATTCTGCCCAAAGCTGTGCGTACCAGTCAGAAATATATTTTAGTGATTCTGCATAAGGCATAAGCACAGAAATATTTTGCCCACGATTAAGTCCTATATAATGCAGGGTTGCGTACATAAGAGCAGGATTTTTATATACATCTTCATTTTTACAGATTTCGTCCATTTTTGCAGCACCTTGCAAAAGTTTTCTTATGTCTATACCACAAAAAGCGGCAGGTAAAAGTCCAACAGGTGTAAGTTGTGAAAATCTTCCTCCTACACCACTTGGAATTATGAATGTTTTGTACCCGTCTTGTTTTGCTATTTTTATAAGGTTTCCATTTTCTTTGTCTGTTGTACAAACTATATTTTCTTTTGCTTTTTCTTTACCTAATTTTTTGTTTAGCATATCTACTATTATCATAAATTGACTCATAGTTTCCGATGTAGAGCCACTTTTACTAATAACATTAAATAAACATTTCGAAATGTCTATAATTTCGAAAAGATACACTAATTTTTCTGGGTCTACGTTATCTACAACATAAAATTTTGGTGTTTTTCTTTGCTCTTTTGAAAGTTCGTTGTAATAAGGGCTATTTATAGCTTGTTGTAATGCCATAGGTCCAAGCGAGCTTCCTCCTATACCTAAAAGAACAAACGCTTCTATTTCATTTATTTTTTCTTTTGCATATTTTTCTATCTCTGATACTACATTTTCTTGATTATACGGCAATTCCATAAAATCTAATTTACCATTTTTTCGTTTTTCTGAAATAGCATTTACAGCATTTTTAATTTTTTCATTTAGATTATTTATATCGTTATTAGATATACCATTTTTTATAAAATCATTTGTCATATTATTGTAGTCTAAACTTATTTTCATATTGCCTCCATAAATAAAGAATTTAGAGTTTTCCACATAGTTTTCCACATATGCACAGCATTTTTTGTGGAAAAACCTGTTTTGTATTATTTTTTATCAACTAATAGATGTAAAATTATTTTATCCACATATTTTTCAACATATAAACAGAATTTTTTAGCGAAAAATACCAGAAATTTAATTTTTTTTTGATGGTTTTAATTAGACTTTTTATTATTTTCTTTTTTAGCTTTTTTTAGTTTTTTCATCTCTTCTTTTGTTTTCATTCCTTTCATGTTTGTAATGTATATACCAGACGCATCTACTTTTATGTTCTTTTTTAGTGGTAGAGCATGGAAAACTTGCTTTTCACACATAAAAGTCATTATTTGTGGGCCAACCTTGGCTTTTACAAAATACATTTTCATAAGATTTGCTCTTTTTGGCATTTGGTCTGTTACCATTTTTGGTAAACCAGCATTTTTTATGTTATCTCTTTTTTTATCTATAACATAAATGCTTATAGTTTGACTTGTACTAGATATGAGTTTTTGTTGTTCTGAAACTTTGCTTTGCGACCATCTAGCTAAAAAATATAATCCACCTCCAAGTACAGTAACAACTGCTATTATAATTAGTATAATATCTAGCGGATTCATTTTGTTCTCCTTGTTAATATTCTTTGCAAGGCTTATTTTACCACTATAATATGTTTTTTTCAATTTTTTTATTTGCGAAAAATATAGTGAAATGATAAGATTTAATTGTCAAAAAAACCAACAAACTGATTGTTTTTTTGACAATCAGTTTGTTGGTTAGATTTTTTTTATACTTTCTATATATCTTTTCATTAAATTTCTTGTATTTTCATCTCTAAGGTTGTTACTATCGTAAATTTCAATATATGTTTTAAACGCTAAACCATTAGGAAATATTACAGGAAAAATTTCATTTGTAATTCTATCATCTTCAAAAAGTTTTTTCCATACAGTATTTGATACTTCTGTAGGAGAGATTTGTTTCAAAACTTCTTGTATATTGTTTTCATCATCAAAATTTACATTTGGGAAATTAGGTATATCTACTTTCCATTGCTCTAACATTTGTATAAATTCATTCCAAAAAGATTTTTTGTATAATTCATCGCTAATATTAAAAAAATCTTCCCCATATACTATTTTTATTTTATCAGTATTTTTTTGCAGTATTTCTTTATCTATTTCAGATTCATAGTATTTTTTGTTTTTATTTAAACTGTCATCTACAAACCACATTATAGCTGTTATATTTTTATCTTTATACAATTTTTCTACTATCTCGTATTTTTTTATAAAATTAATGTATTGACCTCGTTTTTTTGTACTATCATGGTCATCTCTTACTTTTTGCTCTACCATGTATATTGTGTTTGTTTTATTAGAGTAAAATATCAAATCTATGTTTAAGTTTTCATCAGTTTTTGTTTTTATTTTTTTAGGTAAGTTTTCAAATCCTTTGTAATTAAACCATTCTTCAAAAATAGCTTCTAGTGCATCTCCAAACCTAATTTCGTAAGATTGTGATATATTTTGTATGATTTTTGCATATGGTTTTGTAGGTCTAAATAATCCTACATATCTATCTGGATATTCTGCTATTTTTTCTAAAAGTTTTGTTAAATTGTTTTCAAAGATTTTTTTATTTACTATCTCGTTAAATTTATGCTGTGTCATCTATTCACCAAGTTCTATTTTTCTATATCTATGTCTAAAATCATCAATTAAAACAAATTTATCATTTTCTTTTATAAACCAAAAATCCCAACCATTATTATTTGTTTTATTTAAAATTTTAGCTGACAATTTGTGTATTGAAAAATTTTCTTTTGTTTCGTTGTCTAATATATATCCATTCCTATTTAAAATTCCACGTAAAATATATTTGTTATCGTAAAATTCTTGACCTATTCGTAAATATCCTTTGTCAATAAGCTCTTCCATAGTAACTTTGGTTAAAGGTATATCATAAGTATTTTCTATTAAATCTATGTCATTTGAAATTTCTACATTTTCAAGTCTATCTTTCGATGAATCTAAATATTTTTTTTCTTTCTCTATCCCTATATATTGTCGTTTGTATTTTATTGCAGCTACTCCAGTTGTAGCAGTACCAGAAAAAGGGTCTAATATAACGTCATCTTTTCTTGTAGAAGATAATATTATATTTTCTAATAATTTTAATGGTTTTTGGGTGTTGTGCAATTTTTCTCCATTTTCTGTTATAAGTCTTTCTTTTCCTGTACATAGAGGTATATTCCAAACACTCTTCATTTGCTTACCACCGTTTAAATGTTTCATAGTTTTATAATTAAACGTAGCTTTTGCATTTTTATCTTTTACACAGCGTATCAATGTTTCATGGGCATTACAAAATCTAGTACCTTTCATATTAGGTACAGGGTTAGATTTTTCCCAAATTATATCATTTAGTATCCAAAAACCGTTTGTGAGTAATATATGACCTGTACTATAAATATTTTGAAAAGAACCAATTATCCATAGCGAGCCATTTTTTTTAAGTATACGTTTACATTCTAGTATCCAATTTTTTGTATATTCTAAAAAATCATTGTATGAATTATATTTATCCCAATCATCATTTACACCTTTAAATGTTGTACCTTCTACTCTTATTAATTCGCCATCTGTTTGCATATTGTATGGTGGATCTGCAAATATCATATCTATACTTTCATTTGATATAGTTTTTAATATTTCTAAATTATCACCCAAGTATAATTTGTGATTTTTTTCATTTTTATTATTTTGTTTGTATTCATATTTTATTTCTTTATCAAAAATATTTATTTGTTCCATAATTTTTTAACTCCATATATCAAACGTACTTTAATTAATAATTTTTTCAAAATTCATTTTACTACTATAACATGTTTTTTTCAATTTTTTTATTTGTGAAAAATATAGTGAAATGATAAAATATATGTTCTTACTAAAACACTCAATTTAAAATGACTATTTAGAGGGATAAAAATGAAAAAATTTAAAATGATAATCTTATTATTTGTATTTTTAATTGTGTATGAGCCAATAATTGTGCAATCAAGTATACCTAATACAGAAACAGAAAACCACGAGACAACTGGGGTTTCATATATTAATGATAGTTATTATCAAATGGAAATAGAGCCAAGATATACAGCTGTTACAAATTTTCTAAATGGCAGAGCGTTTGTAAGGGTGGGAGATTTTCTTGGTCTTTGGGGTGTTATAGATTTACATGGTAATTATATAATAGAGCCTATGTATCTAAGTTTAAATCGTATGTTTACCTCACACTACGAAGGAGGTTTTTTCTTATTGCAAGAAAATGATTTTTCCGATTTCTTAATTGTACGTAGTATTGAAAATGGGTATTATGGAATTGTCGATTTTGATAACAATACTATAATACCTTTTGTTTACGATGAGATAATTGCTTTAGAGGGTACAGATTTTATAAGAGTAAGCAAAACAATAGATGGTAAACAAACAGAGGGTTTGTATAATTTAATAACTGGTGAGATTGTTATTCCCATTGGTTTGTATAGTGGTAATAGAATAAATATTGAATACAATATAGTCCATGTTTGGATTGGAGATTTTTTTTCAGATGCTTATCACGGTGTAATAAATTTAGATACATTAGAGGAAATTATACCTGTAATATACGGTGGTATCGGTAATATTAGAAACGGAATAATACCTTTAAGATTACACGAAACAAATCATTATTTCCATGGTAATAGTAGTCCTCATAATCTTCCCATTTGGGGATTTGCGGATACAAACGGTAATATTATTACAGATTTTAAATATTTATTACAGACTACTAGGACACTAGGAGAAAATTATATTTTTATTGTTAATGAAGATGGCCTCTTGGGTACTATTGATAGATACGGAAACTACGGTGTATACCCACAATTTTCTCATGATGCTTGGAATATAGCTGGTAGTTTGTATAGATTATCAGATTTTTTTCCTGCTAGAAACGAAGATAATCTATGGGGAATTATATATAAAGATGGAATAGAGAAAATACCATTTATATATAGTTATATCGAAATATTAAACGAAGATTTTGCTATTGTAGCAATAGATTTGAGAGATGCCAAGGAAGAGGTGATTACTCATAGAAATATTGTTTATTCTATTTTAAATCTTAATACTGGAGAATATATTTTGCCTTTTGTTAACGATATTCTTATTCGTGATAATTTTAATAATATAGTTTTTGTGGTACAAGATGACAATAGAATAAATATGGGAGTATTAAATCTAGAAACAGAAGAAATAATAATAGAACCAATGTACAATGATATATTTCAATTATCGAATAATTTATTTGCAGCATCTAAGGGTAGTGAATTATTACAAATTAGAGGAGGAGATGGGCTTTGGGATAATCTATACTTATTTTTTGGTCAAAAATGGGGTATTGTAAATTCCTATGGAGATACTATATTACAATTTGAATATGATTTAATAAGAGTACCAATAATGAGAAACAATACAACAAATAATAAACAAGACTTTAATTATGATTTTGAACCAAATACATTTTTAGTAGCTATAGGAGATATACCTACAGAATTTTGGGAACCGTACATTGCAAAATGGGGTATGGTAAATAGCTCTGGAAATTTTATTTTAGAACCAAAGTATGATTTTATAGATGAAATATTTTTTAGTAATGGTCTAACTAGAACAAATATAGGTGGCAAATGGATACAGGGATACGTTAATGGGCATGAAATGATAGGTGGATATTGGGGTATTTTAGACATATATGGAAATGTAATAATACCTGCACAAATGCCATTTACAAGAATAGGTATGCCAAATGAAAATATGATACCAGTTGAAATGGATGGGCTATGGGGATTTATTCGTATTATTGATTAGATTTTGGTCATGTAACAAAATAGCATATAGTCAAATTCAAGATAGTTTATAAGTAAAGAAACAACGATAGAATGCATCTCAAAAGATTTGGAATAACAAATAGTTTTACGTGCAAGTCTTTTAAGTCTAGTACGAAAAGTTAGATGTTTACGTTCAATCTTTTGAGTGTTTTTCTTAGAAGTTGTCTAAAGTCTAGTCAAAAGTAAATGAATAAAAGCAAGGGAAAGAGCTTGAAGAGAATTATGTAAAGTACGCTCACAATTTTTCCATAATAATCTATAGTGTTCTAACCAAGAAAAAGTACGCTCAATAATCCAACGTTTAGGTAAAATATTAAAAGTATGTAGACTTGTACGTTTAATAACTTCTGTTGTAGCAGAAATAA
>Ga0268261_10000408_pt1 | contig 26846 bp, 22 predicted proteins | sample TergutNc150P1_FD_190353 | JGI IMG/M metagenome (GOLD analysis project Ga0268261, IMG submission 190353) | Nasutitermes corniger P1 segment gut microbial community from laboratory colony in Florida, USA - Nc150 P1 (SPAdes) (version 2) | ecosystem: Host-associated > Arthropoda: Insects >... | reverse complement strand
CGTTGCGCTGACCACGTGACACCCCTCTACCCGCAAAAGTTGGCACCAACTTCGCCGACCGGCGGCGGCCGCTCTGTCGGTATAGTTCGCTCGCGGACTAAGGCCACGGAGTTTGTTTGTTTGTTTAAGATAAAACTGACTAAACATAAAATAGTATATGTTGTAGGCCCTATATCCAATCACTGCAGAAGGACGCTAAATCGATACATTCGATTTTTTATGATGCCCACTGCTGCTTATCCAAACGGACAACAGGATCACATTCACGTTCAGTCCAGTTCGTGCATTCTAATACAGACCAACAAATTACGTATCAAAACAAGCTTAAATTCTAAGTTGAATTACAGTATATTACGTTAGGAACTGTAAGCCATCAAATACCACGGGTTGGCAGCAAAAGTCACTTGTAAATTTAAAATTATCCGTGTTCCGTACAGTGGATACACATCATAAATATCAAGTAACCTTCAGTTTCTTAAACGCTGAACAATGATTTAAACCTCCTCATAAAATCAAGCACAGACACAGCGACTGAAGTACCTCTCTTTGGTTCCAAACCGGAATAATTCCGGGTGATATGATTAAAAGATTTTAACAAGTTAGAAGGGAGTGGAAAAACAAAGTAATGTTTCGTCAATAGAAAGGAGGACAACAAAGAACCAAAAAAAGGAAATTCATGCTCTTTCTAACACCATTACTGTACTTTTAGAGTAAAAACACATGCAATTAAATTTTCAACGTAACACGTGCCCAAGTGCAACAACATTTTCTCCTACATTCATGCAGACACAAACATTACTTGCACACTGATATGAACAAGAGGTTGTCAGCTGCTAACAAAAGGTGATAACACAGGCTAACAGCAGATCACAGATATTTAAAAATGTCAGAAGCGAGAGAGTCTTCAACTATTGATTTATCAAATGTAAAATTACAAGAGATCTGATTAGAGCAAGTGGCCCTGAAACGTCCAAGGAAAACAATCAGCTAAGTTTAACACATAATACATATAGACATACATTCATACATACATAAATACATACATACATACATACGTACATACATACATACATACACGTAAACACACACACACACACAAACACACACACACGCACATACGTTCCTACATTACGAAGTTCGCCGTATTTCAAATTACTAAAAATGAAAATTGCATCAGCACATTCGATATTTTATGACGCCTGCTCGTGTATTCTAATACAGACCATCACATTCCATCGAAAAACGTGCTTCAAAGGCAACTTATCAGATTTCCATATGGTTTAAAGAAACTGACGTATTTTGAATGCAATATACACGATAACACAAGAATAACGCGATTAAATAAAAAATTTGAAACTTTATTTCATCGCCCGAATTTCATAATGATTAATGAAAGTATTTTACTTATAGTGGCATTCGCTAGAATATATGTTTAACGGCTAAAGGAAATTTACACACTTCAAACGAATGTGAAAATAGAGATATTTTACATTGCTGACAACGCACTGGGTACTGATCGCTATATACAATGAGAGGGAATCCAACCCAGGAAATACCTTTGTCCACAAATTCCATTTTGTACCTATGTATATAAAAACCATATTCATACACACAAACACATAAACACACATACACACATATCTCGGATCAATAAATTCAACAAATTATTAAGGTTCAAATTATGTTTTTTCATTGAACTTTATTACTTCCCCCTCTTACTCTCCCCCCCTCTCGCTCTATCTCTCTCTCTCGCATGTTCATATAATTTTCTGTCTATACCCAGTTCACAAAATCCCATAATGTGTGCATCCCATTGACACAAATACATGTGCCTATACACATAGACCACCGTATAAATTCTAGTTATTTGTAATCCAACAATGATATTGCAAGATAAATGTAGTGAAGACGACAATGTGTTTAGTTTGGTGCTGGAAAACATGACAAAAATTATTACCCTGATTACAAAACTAAAGGAGAGAAATATCCTCATTTATTTAGTGTGCGTTATTGAAGTCAAGAAATGTCTTCAGCATGAAGTAACGCACTGTAGTTTCGTTACTGCTTGTATTTGGGAATGAGATAAATAAATTCAAGTAGTTGACTACTAACAACAAACACCGTTATACGTTAGCTGTCAATGAGCGCGCTGGAAGGAAATGTAAAATATTAACATTAAAATATTATAATGCATAAAGCCTTTCACCACCTGAACACCCCCCCTCCACCCCACACTAAAAGCCATCCAGCAACAGGCAATACCAAATTAAAGGGGACGTCTCTTCAGATCAGGTACGCAACACATCATTCAGCCGACCCACAGTCAACTCAGCTCGCTTGACGTAACAGAAATCTCTGCCCCGACTCCATCGATAGCAATATACGTAAATATTGGGCTCACATATAGTGGCCAAAGGGACTACATTGCAAGACTGCCTGCCATAATGCGAAACAGTTTGCACGGTATGGCACACAGTTACAGTTTTACAAAAACCATCCTTGACGGAGAGCTGTACATTGTGCAGCCCTAAACTGAACGGTACAGACAGCTGTTCCTTTTCAAAGAGAGCGCTCGGACACCAAACGACATGTTACCAGGAAATTTTACAAATTACAGACAACGTGTGTTACTCATGTCATGGCTGCCTGGCTGTCAGCGTCTAATAAGATGTGACGTGCCGTAAATGAACATGGTACATTGCCGGTCAAACATGTCAAGCAATCAGTATTTTCAGCGATACTACACTACATCTAAGCTTAATTTACATAGTCGTAACAAATTGTCAATGCCTATAATAAACAGTTAAATTAGTTTTGTACAGAATGCATGCACGAATGTCTGCACAACGCTTGTCACACTTTTTTGCGACCGCCACCACACCCCACTACCTGAACACAACGCACGGCCAGCAGCAACAAACCAACATGGAAGTACACACAATGGAGGGGAGGAAGCACTAAAAACACCCGATAAGAAGGGAACATTAACTAATATAAACAATGTTAATTATAAGTAATTCAAAGGAAATAAACACAATACTTACACTCATCTGTACAATCAAACATTATATAAACAGCACACTGTATCAATGGTAACATACACACTCACACAATTATAAGAACGCTCCAAACTTAATTGACACAAACACTCATATCGTTGTTTGAAAGCACTCACAAAACACAAAATCCCAGAGTCGGACAATCCAGCCAGGACCCGGGCCGGCACTTTCTCAAAAGTACTGACAAAAACAAAACAAATTTAGAAGCAGAACCGCACAAGTCAGTAACTGTAAGCGGATTCAAACAAAACAAGTCATAAAAAGGAAGCACCCATCAGTGGAGTGGGGTAAACTAGAAGTGACGACAAACAGCATGTAAACGTAATGGTTGCCTGGAAGCAATGCTGCTAACACTGCATATTTTTAGTAGTCATTATAGCAATGTACCAGGGGATCAGAGAAACACAATTAAGGACCACTGAAATTGACCAAATCTGAGAATGTCGCCGCAGAAACTAACTCGCTCCTAGCCTACCGTTTAAAAATTTCACTGGCCGAAAACCGGCTGGGTACCAGGTCTTGACTTATAACTGTTAAACGTAGCGGCGCTTGATCATATTAGATTCTCTAAGATTATATAGAGGGAATGGGAAATGACTGGTGAAACAGGTCGTCGAAGTTGCTTTTGGTGACCTTGGCCTGTTGAACCCTGAAGGAAAATGTATCATACGAGAAATTCCAAAATTGAAGTTGTGAATTTATTTTGAATCTCACCTACCAAACATAGAGGTCCAAATTTTACGACGCTGCAGTTGTAGAAGAGAAGAATAGAGTATATAATGGTCTCGAGTCTTCAAAGACCCCAAGTAAGAAGGACTTATAAACAGGGGCATTGTGCTCCTTCATTCTTTAACTTTCTCTCTAGGGAAAAAATCCAGTTCCAACAGACTTACTAATGTCCACTAATAATCTCGGATGAGATTTCCCAGTTACCTCTGGGTCCAGCCTACCCGAGACCTGAAATTTCTCCTACGTGTGAGATATCCACATGCAGATATTTTCTTAGAAAGTTGTGGCCAAACACAACCCACAACACTTCAAGTTACATGTAGCAGAAGAATATATCTAATGTATATTACGCCCCAAACAAAATTCCCGAGCCCTCCTCTTTTAGTTCTTTTACGTGACCCTTATGGAATCCTCAGTAAAATTATATGCTACGATTCCGGAGACTTCCGGTACATGTCTGACAGAATCCTCACTATGCAGCCCTTCCTCCGAGTTTCCATAACAGAACCACTATAAAGACAGAGACGCTCCACTTCCAAATTCTTCCTTGATCTCTCGGAGTAACCAGTAAAGGAGAAAACCCTAGCTCCAGGTTCCCCTTACGTAGCCACTGTATGTAGAAGGGAATGTGCTGTTTCGAGATTCATGTTTTACTTGCTTCTCCGACTGACCGGTCAAGAAACTCCATCTCAAGTTTTACTCAACGGTGAACCTATGGAGAGAGGTATAATTTTCCAAATACTACTTTTAAATGCCTCTACGAATTTCTAAGTAACCAGGCGTCCTGATAATACCAAAATCTCATCGGTCTCTCAATGTTACCGGTAAAAACACCCCGCCTTCAGATTCCACCAAACCCCCCCGCCCACCCCACAACACAACAAAACCGCAAATTGGAGAGACAGGCCCATTTAAAGAGCCCTCTATTCCATATATATAGTATTTACCCACAGAAATTAAGAGATTTACTTTAGCCTCGTAGATCACAATCAGTGACCTATTCTCTCCCAGAGCTGTCTCTAAACCAGAAAAGCACTTGGACTTCCATAGGACACTTTTGGACACGAATCCGATCTTCCCTGAATAGAAAAATAGAAGTATAAAACGGCAGCAAATTATGTGCAGGTTTCATGAGTTAACTTCACATCCTAAAAAAAGATTGACATTTTGAAGTCTACTGTAGGTTCCGTCGGTGAGCTGCAGAAAAGAAGTCCTCAGTGCCCAGAGTCAATGATGGGTTTATTCAACCCCTCATTTATTCATTCTTCATTCATTCATCCATTCCGATCAAGAGTCCCCATTTCAGGTGCTCTCCGATAAACTAAGGGGAAATGTGTCGCCATCTGCGCAACCCCGCGCAGACGGAAGGCATACATAAAATGGGGTGCGGCCTGGTTCCGCGAGGGATATACAGTGGTACTAAGTTTTATTTTCAAGATTTTGAATTTAATCACTGTATTGTTATAAACTATTAGAAACTTTAACCGATAGATATTCACTGCAGTAGACTTGTGAAAAGCACGTACCAACGCACTAGCACGCACGCGCACGCACGCACAAGCACATGCACACACAAACACACACAAACACACACACACACACACACACACACAAAACACACCTGCCATGACTACTTCCAAAATACCAACTATTCTCCTGAACAACGTTGCCAAAATTCTAGCTCAGGCTGGTATAACATGATGTCTGTATCGAATCCAGTTGGTTGCAATGTGCCACGCCTCACACATAAAATAATCCTATTGGCCAGCCAACATTCATCTCTGTCACATGATCTCCGTACCTATCTCACACGTCACACACCTGGAACCGTGTATCTGCAGGCTGGTGAACTTAAGGGAAGTGACGGAGTGAGCAGACAGGATGTCGCCTTAGAAAGGCAAACATTTATGAACAATTTCTATATGTGCCAAATAAAACACTTAGGCCGGCAGCGCACAAGCGGTTTTAGTCGCTGCGACTATCCTGCTGCCCAAATAAAACTCACACTTGTATTTGGTAGTGCGCGCACAGGGGAATATTTAATCGTGGCGATTAAAAATATCGCAACGTGTTCCATTTCAAGGGCGACACGAATGTGACTTGACTACAGCTTGTACAAATGAAACACACAGAAACAAATGGGTGCGCTCTCACGGGCGACTGTCGCCTCCTTTCCTCTGTGTGAAATCAGCACCGTCCAAGCATATTTCCTTGCGATATCGTGAACATCGCACAAAAAAATTGTTTCTGTTTTCGCGTTCAAAGAGGTGTGTGATTGTGAAATATTGATATCGGAAATTGAAAGACGTCCTGTTCTATACGGCTGTTTGCTGAAACAATACAGTGATAAGCGTTTGAGAGGGAGACTGTGGGAAGAAGTGTGCGAGGGCAAAGATGGAAATATTGGGCAATACGAAGAAACCAAAAATATGGGGTTTCAGCCACAGTATGCGCAGTGTTTTACGGCAAAATTTCTTTACCACAGAGAAATGATTATAATTTCTAATACCAAAACACATCAACGGTGTCAAATATTCCAAATAAAAGAACAGCAGTTCCTTCAACTGTGCCGCATGCATTACACGATCAATCATCCGACTTTTTACATATAAGCTAGATAAAACTGTAATGAAGAATACATATTCTGAATTTTTTACTGTTTCAGATAAAAATATGAATAAGAAAATGTTTATCATAAATAAAGCAGAAGTTCTCTTTTAACATAATATCATTGCTAACCTTTCTTCGGGTGGCACGGACTTTCACTTTCTGGCATCTTGAAATGTAACACGTGGACCAAACAAAACCAACAGTTTATCAAATGTTGCACTAGGCACTATAATATATTTAAAAAACCCTTTGAGGATGTGCTCTCAGGTCTTCGTACAGGGTGTAGAATTTTCCTTTAAGTAACCTTGGACTCGTTATTGTATGTACTCAAAACTTCTTTTTTTCTTTACGTTTCGCGTTCGAAGCAACAAAGCACACACCAATTTAATATCCTTGCAGTCCATGACGTAACTAAATCAGTGCTTGCGCGAGAAGACTGTCTGTCTAATGCGCGGCCTCGCATAGAATATCGCCAGCGTCTTAAAACGCTGCGACCATTGTCGCATCGAATAAAATCGTTCGTGCGCGGCAGACCTTACATCTCAAGGCAGTCCGTTGCAGGGATCGAAACTAGAAATGACGCGTTCAATGAGGTAAAATTACAAGTACCACTGTCACATTGTTCCATTCCAGTATCTTTAGGCTCGCACTGTGTAAGGATGATACAGAACACAACCTCACTATACAACATAAGTATGATTCCTACACTCTAGTAATGTGCACTCACACATAGCCTTCCTCTGTTCAATAGCAATATTCATTTCACTATCAAACTTCTTTTCTCAGTCCGTCGTTTTCAAGCTCGTAACTCCACAGTCGCAAATTCCGGTGGCTGCGAGGTATAAGGCGTAGGTATGCGGCAGTTTGGGTGCTGGCAATGCGAGTTCGAGTCCTGCCGGTAGCATTAATATTCCTCTTGTAAATGTTGTGCGTTGGGAAGAACTGATCCCTCGTCCAGAGGGATCCTACTGAATGTGTATGTGTGTGTGTGTAGTCAGTGAGTATGGTCAGGTGCAACATGAACATTCTACATACGAAATGGTTATGGAAAATAGGTCGAAATAAGAAGGAAAGTAAGTTTTCCACAGTAACAAAGAATCTGCTGATGACCACAAACTTGGACACTGGGCAATGCAGTTACAAGAGTTACAGCGTCAGGTGGTTAAAATTACATTATAATACAAGCCAAAAGATTCGTAATTTTAATTCTGTTGCTAAAAGTGCAGCGAAGACGGAACATTATGAAACAAGTTAAGAATATCTAGCTACAAGTCGATGATAATTTCATCCGAAGAAAGTGATACAGGAGAGGAATGTATACAAAATTTGATGGGAATACTGAAAGATAGCTGACAGCTTCAGAATCTAGACCTACATGGGAGAAAATACGAAAATTAAAATTCAAGAATTAGGGCTGCAGTGTTTGGGATGGACAAATAAGGCAAGTGTTGGGCTGTTTATAACACGGTAAAGAAAACTGTGAATTACAAATAAAATGATTCTCCGAGGAACCATTAGTATTCCAAGATGCAGAAGTCTTTCTAAAACACCCTGTATTACTAAATGTGTGCCATTACAACTTTGTTCACTCCTTCGTCACAGAAAGTTTCGTTCGTTATATAAATTACCTAAAATAACATGTCGTATCTTGAAACATTTCAAGTCCTCTTATAGAATTTATGTTCTGTAGGAGCCAATACCCGTGACGTAACAGCAAAACAAATGGACGGATCACTTCCAGTACCTGATCAGCTGCAAGCAGTCGGTACCAACATGCAGCTTGCTGTGTTGAACATAGCCTTACCCTAGCTATCATAACGGTTAGTGTTACATTGCAAAACTTCGGAAGGTTGGCAACGTTGAATAAATAAATTTTTGCGAAAAATTATTGTTTTTTCCCTCCAGTATGCGTAGGCGCAGTTGGTTGAGGCATTGCGCTACAAGCCGGGAGGACACATGTTAAATTCCCTATGGAGAGGATGGAATTTTGTTTACATAATACTTCCGGCCGTATGATGACATTAGACCGAGTCAGCCTCCAACCGATTTGAGTACCAGAAATATTTCTTGGAGTTAAAGGCGGCTGGTGCGTATGTCTGCAAACTTTACCAATTTCACATGCCAACTGTCCAGAAATCTGGGATTTTCAAACTTTTAGAACTCTATGGGTTTGTAACAGGACTGTAATTGGAATGCTTTACCTTACATTCTCCAGTGCGGCCCTCATCCTTCAGACCAACTGTTCTCAAATTTGGTCATATGGCCCCCGAGAGGGCCATGCCAATTTTCTAAGGGGCCAGAATATTTTCTGAGTGGGCCACCGAAACGTCACTGCCGGAATGAAATATTTCAAATTTAAAACTGAACTAAAATTTCCCCTTACCCCTACATTCCCCGCACTACAATAAAAAATTTTTAACTTATTGCTGATCCCACATCTTTTCTACTTGAGTCTGGATCCATTTGGATGACATATTTGCTGTCTAAAGTAGGCAACAGCCTTCCTTTTCTAAGGAGAGAACATTATCTTACAATTTAACCGGACACTCGAAAACTTTCAAGGCCTAAGGAAGGCTCTCAGTATAATGCCAACTTTTAATAGAAAATATTTACTTTTACAAGTATGTGATGCTTTTAATCTAAATAAAATATTTTATATATACACATATATAATATTGTAGGAAACGTGACGTAAACGTATTCTAATATGCAAGTCAAAAATGTGGAAATAACTTTTTCTCATTGGTTAAGGTATTTACTAAAGGCGGAATGGTAACACAGAAAAAACAATCACAGAGTGGGGTCATTAGCAAAATATAAAATAAGAAGCAGCTGGCGAAACACTTGTTTAGACAAACATCCGAAATGTCGAGTTATGTTTACAGAAACACCGACCAATTTGAACAAGATTCATTCTGATAATATTCAAAATTTATTGGTTCCCATTCTGTTCAATTGAATGTAACAAGACAGGCATTACTACACCCTGGTCTAACACCGTAAAATACCTTAGTCACCTATTAGACTCCAAACTGTTTTTCACGAAGAATTTACAATCCGTCCTCCATAAAGCTACGGGCACTCTCCTTAAGATATTTCCCCCCCCCTCGCTTGAGACTCACCACTAATCATACCCAATAAAACATTTCTATATAAACTCCTTCTACGTTCCATGATCACATACGCTGCACCGGTATGGAGCTCAACATCTCTAACCAATTATCGTCATCTACAAGTCTATCAAACAAATAAAGCCGCGTTGTTGGGGACTTCCCCCGACGCACTCCAATACCAAATCATCACGCTCACCTTCAGATAATTCCAATCCGCCAATTCATCTACTACCTCACCGACAAATTCTTCGTGAGCTGCCCTATACACCCGAACCCCCTCATTCGTAACACAGGGAATTACACCCTAGAGGATCTCAATCGTCAATAAACAAAATACAGGCATAAACGCATCAAACACATACTGCTCTAAATGACGTCTACCCTGATGTTGTAGTGCTTTTTCTTCTTATTGTAATGATAGTTTGTCACTGCTTTAAGCATTAATGTAGTTTCAACGATAAGAACTTCAATTGCCTAAATTAAGTCAGCAGTCTCATGTAAACTGGTATCTGGAACAGTTTAATGTAAAATTCATGTAAACATTTGTACATCTCAGAGCAATAAAACAATCTCTTTAAAAAAGACAATATACGCAAAATGTACCTAAAGCACCATTATGTTAAATTCCCGTAGTTTTTGCACATCTTCTTAAATATAATACTGATACCTCTCCTGTCAACAAGACCGAATTTATACAGATTTAGTGTCGCCGCTAACAATAAAACGTACTTAGGGCTTTATGTAAAACGTCCCATATTTCTGCCCAATTTTAACCAAATTTAGATGTTTCAATGCAAATCTTCAATATAAAATTACATGGAAAACTCTCCAACGAAAGCCGCCTTGATACATGCCGACAGACAAACGGAAATACATAAAGCTAATTGGCGTCTCTGTGAGTATAGCACAGCGCATAAAAATCTATTGTGACAGCCGAGGAGAAAGACTTCAAAGGCAACAATTCGGTTGCGCTGAATTAATGGGATGAAGCAGCAAAGTCTGTTTTGTTACCTGCCACTGGCAGTCTATAAAGATATTTGTACATGTCAATTGCGTGAAATTATATCACCACACACGACATGGTGCACATTTCGTGCAGACAGTCCAGTGACAGAAAATTCTGAACAGCACTTAGATGTAGTTTTGTGGCCCACATTTTTTTAAATGTGCATCTTTGCTCTTAATGCGAGAGGTAAAGGAAACAGTACAGTACATAACAACAGTTAATGTGCAATATAATTCTGTATACAGGGTCATTAAATAGGCTATAGGATCAAAATAAACTGCCTTGTGTCACTTGAAACCGAGATGTCAAATGAAATATCAAATTATGAAATTCATATACGACAATAATTCTCTATTACCAACAGTGCGCTCTCAAAATTCTGTTCACTCCTGTGATCAAGGAAATTGGTAAAATTACGAAACTTTCTGTGTTTTACTTTCAGTATTGACAAACGGCTCTCTTTTCTTCACTCCTTGTTCTGAATTTCGAAAAGTATTCTTATCGATTGTAATTTTTCAGAATGTGGAGCAAAAGGCTTAATGTCCAAAGTAGGCAAATTAGAAAATTCTGCAGACGGACGCCATGGTTGAACTCAGACGCACAGCTGAAGGACAGCCTAGTGTTTACTTTCAGCAGATTTAGAGAAGTATGTACCAGCCCCGTCATTAGGAACAAACATTTAGTAAAATAAAATTACTCTTTCATCAAATAAATCCCAAATTTAAGAGGAGGTCTCGGTTGAGTGGTCAGACAGAGAGTTTGTAAATCACAAGCACAGCCACAGTTCCAATACAGTGCCGGTAAATTGTTGTTGCATTGCATGCAGAAAAATGGGTTAAATCAATAAGTGAATAAATCCTGGGCAATCTAGCAGCATGCGTCTTCCTCATACGAAAAATTCCTGACAGTTGAAATATAAGTTTACATTTATCAAAATCGTGATTCCTCACGAGACTCCCGACACAACCGACATGTATCAGTTTTCAACACAAATTCCATAATATTCCGACCTACCAGAGTTTAATACTTTGAGTACTAAGAGAGAAATTGTTTCAGAGGACAGTCATAAAATACAGAAAAAGAGACAGTGGGTCAAAAAGCATGTCAATACTTTAAGGAATTTCTGTCTAAAATAGACATGAATGATCAGTATATCTCAATGAAGTTGCTACAAAATTTATCGTAACCAAATACACATAAAAATAAAATAAATTACTTATTACATATATTAATCTTACATTTTAGGTTGTAACGAAAGAGTAAGAAAATCGACTATTAGCATCGTCACATTTGTCTGTTCGTCTGTTGGTCCGCACAAAACAACTCTGCTACAAATACACGGATTTTTATCGAATTTGATATTTGAGGATTTTTTCCTGTTGAGAAATTTTAAGTTTAACTAAAATCTGAGAAGAATGACGAGTAATATACATTAAATTATATTTGAATTTATTATAGTTTCTCGTTTAATTCTATTACTTTTCCAGTATTTTCCCATTCACGGAATGTACATAAATTCAGAATGAAACATCTGCTTCTTATTCGGTAAATTTTTCAACACTGTAAATTAAATATTGGCAACACTGAGTTATTCCAACTTTCTTAGAATTTTTCAATATCATGGCTACAACTTCCGACGTTCCGTGGTTGCCCCCAGTTATACAGAAACAAATTAACGATTCTCCAATACCAACTTTCGTATCTTATTAATAATGCAATTTAACAAAGTATTGATCATACTTTTACCAATAGCAACGCTTTGTTAAGGAGCTCAGTGTAGATCACAAAGGCCGGACACTCGAGACCTACTGAGCAGTCAGAAGGTGACAAATACAAACAAACGTGAACTTTCTAAAGCTTCGAGAAATATTTTAAACTCTGTTTTATTTCTCATTGAAGTAAATCGTTTCGAAATGAATAGAAAACGAACAAAACTAATCGGACTGTCGGAGAGTCGTTTCGGTTCGATGATTTTCCTCTTCAAAATAGCAGGAATTCCAATTCAGTTGAAGAAAATATCGACTATTTACGGTGTGTACATGATAACAATTATTACATGTACTTTCAGTACATTTATAGGCATGTTCATCGATGTGTACATACACAGGGAAAATTTGGGACGCGCCATGACGTCAATGCGGGGGTTGATTCCGTTCACAAATGTTATGTGGATATATTCCTACTGCAGGTAAGTAACAACACTGATTGTAATTTCTTCAGTATCATACATGTGATAAAAATTTATACCAAATATATTACAAAAGTATTGTTTTGAATGGAACGCTCTCTTCACATATCTACCAATTATTTTTAATCTAAGTGCACCATACACTAAATGGGCTTAATTTTTTTATGTATAAAATATAGAATATTAGAATATCATGTTGTTTGACTGATGTATAGTCTACGTCCTTATGTGGAAATACGTCAGTGCAGAATATACATTGTAGTTGAGACTGTAAAGTTAGTTTAAAATTGTTTGAAGGAACTTAGCACAATTACTGGGATAGGGAAGTTTAGGAACAGAACACATAAATTGTTCAGATGCCAGATTTTGATATAAGAGATAATGTTTCTTGCCCATTGAAACGAAATAAAAACTTAGCAGCATAAAATTAATGGATTCTAAATCAGACAGAACATATAATTCCATCCAAACAGAATTTCAATTGCAAAGAATTTAAATGCTCAAAATCTGACAATAGGTATCCCAAATTTTCCTCCTCTCCTTTGACTGCTTTTCCACATCTAATGAACCTGAGGTAACGGTTTGGTTCATTTGTCTCAGATTGGGAAAACGCAGTATTGAACGTGCGATGGACCTAACAGACAACTTCACGTGGGAAGATCTGCCGATTAGAGACGCTGACACCGGACACTTGACAGCAGCAGGATGGATTCCGCTCACTATGAAGTACAGCAGAAACGCATTTATTGTGATCTTATGTTTTCATTTTACCCAATCCACAGTACGTATCGTGACAAACCACGAAACAATAATAACTGCGTGGTATCCTTTCGACTGGACTGTTTCACCGTTCTATGAACTGGTTAACATCTCACAGGTAACAATTTCTAAGACAAAATTCTTATTATCTATTTTATTATTATTCTTATATTAACAGGTTTAGTTAAATGACACACTTCTTTTCCCATTATTTATTTTTTCTTTCTTTTTTATTCCCTTCTTCCTTTTTCTTTCTTTATTTCTTTCTTTCTTTTTTCGTTCTGCCCTCTTTCCTTCCTTATTTTTCTAAGATGATCTCCAACTACATAGCGTCGGTCGGTTTGCTGAAAATTAGGAATTTAAAAAAGATACAAATAAACTTTTTTGCTTCTCCGTTCCACTGAGCTGGAATTTACTTGCAGAACTGACAGAAAGGTGAAAAAATTTGTCAAATCCAGTTTATCGGCCGGCACCTATTTGAATACAAATCCTTAGCGCTAAAGCATTACAAGCTGTTCAGATTAAAGGTCGTATTATTACGTGATCTAACGTTGTGTTGTGTTTACCAGGGAAAATTGTTGATACCTGGAGACAGATGTCAGTGAAACAGATCAGGTTATACACGGGCAAACATAAGATTCACGATTATCACAGTCACAAAGAACACAGCACTCACTTTCCTCATCCCCACAGTTTATACGTAAATCTTCCACAAACATTAACGCAACCTTCTTCAAACCACCGCACTTCTGCATCAAGTCACACGCTCACTGACGCATGTGAAAATAGGAGACCTAATCTGTATTGCAAGTAATATATCTGCAGTACAACAGTTGGTTTTGAGTCATTAACTTCAACTGTTAACAACTATCATGCAATTGACAGATTACTTTATGTCCAGCCGGCAATTTTTTTTTTGTGGTTCTTCGGTCCGTATTCCGGTCATGCCTTCTTCTTCAACGAAGCATCGAAATAACACTCAGACACAGCACACTCGGTAGAATCCTCCAGACGCGTGATCAGACGCTGAGAACTCTACCTGACAACACAGATGAGACACACATCCATGCCCTTGGTGGGACTAGAACCCCAAACTCAACAAGCAAACGGACGCAGACAAACACCTTCGACCGCCCGACCGCAGTGATCGGCTTCTCAATTATTTACCCACTTTATCTAGCACTTCGCAGCACAAAGTATTTACTGGAGCAACATAATAAAGCACAAGAAAAGAAATAAAATAGCAAAGTTCATAATTACGAAAGAGTACACAAAAACAATTTTATGTTCCATAGACTACGTCCTGTAATAGGAGATGTCACTTGTTCTTTTTTTTAAACACATTTTTTCCAACAGTATGATAATTCCTTAATATATGTACATTTTCACATATCCACGTCGTTTCTATGATTCGCATTCATGTATTCACATCACGATACCAGATTTTTCACCGAAGAATTTAGTGTGAAATTATAAAGATAAAACAGACATCCTAAAGTGTTGTCCTTTCGAATATGTAAAGTCGTTCATTCAATCCAATCAAACGAAATGCCTGTTTAATTGGATGTGAATTTACATTCTACGAAAGAAAAATATATCTTGAAAAAAAGAATACTAGTCAAACTTGTCATTTGCATATGGACATTAGTGCAGGCAGAAGATATTTACGTCAGAATTTTTTAAGTGTTTCATTTAACGTAAATTTATGTTATTAAAATTCACTTATTTACAGAGTTTAACATCACTGCTAGTATTGAGTACTGTATGTGGTTACGGGTCTCTGGTTACTACTCTGATCGCTGTGGCCTGTAGTCAGTTCCAGAAGCTGAAGGTGGCCATATTGGATATCAGACAGCAACATATCACGCCCAACCACGGGCTGGAAGATAAACAAGTTCATAAAGCTGCAAACTGCAACTTGCTAAAAAAGTTAAATGCGTGCATTCGACACCATCAGAATATTATAGAGTAAGTTCAAAAGAATATACAAAGACTTTATTGTAATGTCAAAATAGAAGTACTTAATTTACCGTCTTTGATAATTACTTATTTACTTACTTCCTGAATTACGTACTGCATGGAGCAGAGTCATTCTACAGAAGCTAACACGTTTTTAGCTTTTCAAAAAAAATCCCTGTTTTTTATACAACCCGAATAATCATCAGCTTATTTACAAGTGCCCAACACCTATCCTACACTGAGCCAGATCGCTTCAGTCAAAGCCTACACACCATCTTCTGAAGATCTAATTTAACATTATACTAACATAAAAGCTTGTATCTTCCAGGTTTAACCACCAAAAGGTTGTAGGCACTTCTGTTCGCAAATACTTGCTATATGCCCCAAAAATTTAATTATCTGAAATTTGATTACCACAACCATATTGGGTGGGGAGTTCGGAACATTATGCTCCTCATTATGTAGTTTTGTCCACTCCCCTGTTACCTCGTCCATCACAGTCCCAAATATAATCAGCATGCTATTCTCAAATACTCTCAGGCCACGTTCCTCCCTCATTGTAAGCGACCATATTTTACACCCATACAACACAACAGGCAAAATGAAAAATCATAAAATTTAAATTTGCATCGAATGAAAATCATTCACTGATTTCCACTTACTCCTGATTTCTTCCTGAATAGAATTTTCAATTGTATAGTTTGTTCCCACATATTGTAACTCGTTCTCCCTTTCTAAGGAGCTATCATCGATCTGTATATATTGACTTCGACCTGCATTCTGATCTTGAGACATGATCATGTACTTTGTTTTATAAGCATTCACTTCTAGAAATACTTCTTACTAGCGACTAACAAATATTCTGGATTTTCTCTACAGTATGTACGTTTACATAAGCAGTCAGCTGATGCGTACATTAGAGTTTCTAGCCATCCCGGTACAACTTAAGCTTTCTAATGTTTTATTCTAAGGCAAACTTGAAAAGCAATGGCAATCAAGATTCCCTTTGTATCAAAACTCTCCAATTAGGAAACATGTCAGACATTCGCTTGCCTACCAGGACTCTGCTTCAGGATTCATTCATTAACATTCTATTATTTTCATCAGCTAGATGAGAACATCAGACACAATGTGAATGTTACACAAGATCTCTCTCCTAAATGAATCATAAGCTTTTCTGAAGTCTATAAATCTATTATGCACTGATTAATTTTATTACCAAATTTTCTGAAGTATTTGAAGGACGTAGACTACATGATTAGTATTTGAACTGTTGCGTGGAAATCATCACTAATTATCCTCTATAAATTCCTCTGCATTTTGAGTTAATATTCACAGCTAAATCTTGAATAAATATTTGTATGTTATTGAACCAAGTTTTATGCCTCTATAAATTATTATATTCTGTATCATTACCTTACTTAAAAATAGGTAAAATGATTGACTCCTTCTACTTCTCAGGCATTTGTTCCTTATTTCAAATATAATTAATAAATTTAGAGATCTCATAAATAATTAATCTACACTCTGCTATAATTATTTCATATTGGATTTTATCAATAAATGGTGATTTGTGTTTTTCAGCTTTCCAATAGGCATCTATAACTGAAAGGCACTCGGCCCCTGACCTCCTCTAATAATTATTACAAAGCGTACACACATCATCATGCAAACAGTCCTTCCAAACATTATTTTGATAAAAGAAACTCATGTTCTATCATCGGAAACTGAAACCCAAGAGTAATAACCAGTAACATTTTACATGTCAATATTTCCTAAGTACTGTATCTGTCCCTCTATTCACAGGTTCATTCAGCAACTGGAAGTTGCTCTGAATATCTCTTTATGTGGCCACTTTCTGATTATGTTGGCCACAGTTTGCTTCGCTGCTTTTTCTGTAGTTACGGTACAGTATAATAATTGTTACATGCTATAGCACTAGAAAATACTGACTGCTGAAATGTGACGCCATGTATGTGTGGAGCGTATATATAAATATATATAAATATATATATATATATATATATATATATAAATACATACATACATACACATATATATAGCAAATAATTGCACATTTTTATTATGTCATAAACCGGTGTGTATAAAGGACTTAGAGAGCACGTTACTAGATTCAGAAGGCAGACAAACCACCTCGTATTTCATTGCAGACAGTTCAAATACTCGGTACATACTCGTATAACATATCTCTCGTCACATTTCCCATAAAGGTATGTTACAACAATAATTCGCACAATATATCTAAATTTGTTTGTCAAGCCCTCCGTCCAAAAAGAGTCTCTGGGTTGCTGTTTGATTCATAAATTTCTTATTTTATTCAAGAAACCTAAAAAATTAATATTTTAAGTTATTATTACTTTCCTGTCTCTTTTAACCAATATATGGAATGAAACATAAATAGCTTTATGTGAAATTTATATCCACGAATACAATTTAATATTGCACCCTTCCATTCAAATGAATGTTCAAATTTCTGCTCACACAAATATATCATAACACAAGTCTTATAAAAATTACAATTTTGGTACCTCTGCTTTATATGCATGGAGGTTATATTTGTTTCAGCATTTAAATTACATTTCAGCGCTTCAGTTTAAACCTAATGACAAAAAATGCACAAAACAGAAAGAGAAAAAGAAATTGTTCTGCCTCAATACGAGAGCTATATAGTACTAGCAGTCCAATGTATCATACAGATGCCCTGTTTGATATCAAATCACATTCTCAATGTTCTTCTGTGTTCTGAGACAACAAACTACTACTGTGTAGTACTCTGAGTGTATGCAGAGTTTCTGCACATTAAGTAACATTCCGTCCAATTGAATGACAGTCTATACTTGCTAATAATATCCTGATATTTCCGGTGTGTAGAAATGTTTATCTACACTGACAATTCATGAAAGGGTATGACTTCATTCCGAAACATTTTAAGTTACTGAAAACAAAATAACACCGATTTGAATTATGCAAGGAATTGTGCAAATTAAAGACAGATGAATTGTTAGAGTTTATGAAAAAAAGGGACGTATGTAACTAATAATTTTTAAGGTCGAGTGTTAAAATAAGCAATTCATTCTTTCATAAATAAATTCTACATCTTTAATTTTTACAATTATATTTATAGAATGCAAAATAGTTGAACATGTTAAGTCCAAATCCCTGTATGCTAACCATAATACTTCATCTTTGTTATGTTAGATGGTTTAGGGTAGATCCAGACGAAACAGTATAACTGCACCCGTACGTATGTGGGAAAGAATGACAGTGTAACAAGTGTAGCTTCTACGTTCAGAGATTTACGACACTTTGCTTCAATTTCTTGCTATTTTTTATGGTGGAACAAATTCATGAATGGATTAAAGCTGATTTTCTTTTCTCAGAAGGAAACAAAATGATGGCAGTATCTTGCTGTAGATTGCACAGAACTGCAGTGCTTAGTCTCAGTTTGCCTCGGTGAACTGGGATACAGCTTGAGGCAAATACCTTTCATGAGAACATATTTTTATGAATAGATTTTAAAAAATCTAACATGCGAGAATGCATTATTTAGGGTACCAATCGCACCTCCATAAGCAAATGTTTTACGCATAACTGGCTGATAAGTGCTGAATAAAATAGACATGTAAATGCAGTTAACAAAAAAACCGTAACACCTAATACGTGGAACAAAACACAGAAGGTTTAATTCACGTGTCTTGTGTTGTAAAACAGAAATTGCTTTTGAAAATTAAGTGGCGTTATTATACGCCTGGTTTTAATACACGATATCTAACATATAACGTCTGGAATCCATAAACACTTCTGAATTTCATATATTTCTGATTCATCGAGTCAGTTTACTACGCTCTCTACACATTTCTTTAGGGGGATATATAGATTTTAATTCTTTTGGACTAAAATTTTCAAAATATTTGGACTACTCTAAATACGAAATATGTTACTACTCTAAACGCCCTATCATATTTTGAGTTGGAAATTCTTACACGGAATAGTGTAATTCTTCTAAGTGTACATCAAACGCCTTATTTCAAGTGCGAAGCATTTTGACACAGTTCAAAATTCCGATCGGTGGACAGTCGTAGTGCCGGTAGTTCCGAACAGTAGACAAGATTTGTGATCACGTGTCTGATTAACAGAATATTATCACAGAAACAAAATTCAACTACAACAGCACTGGAAAACACCAACGGAGGTAAGAATACATGTAGTGAATTTAACACACAAGTGAAGAAAAAAGTTTGTGCAAACAGCCACTCAGTTTAAGGTTACAAACACTCAGCTTAGAGTAGTTTGAAGAGAATAGGAAACGAAAGTCAGGGGTGATGATGAAGATAGATTTGAAACTCTATTCTAAATAATGATATCGGTGACAGGTTTGAAACACATTACCGAAGAAATGGGGACTCGGTTGGTGTGTTATTTAAGATAAAATGACATATTTCTGATTTTGTTGTGTTACCTGGCCAAAGATAGCACTGTCATTTGTGTCTAGTCTGGTAATGCCACATTTTTATAAATTGTTTCATATAGACATAACTTTCAAAAAACAATATATATGAAATATAAATTGCTTGTTCTGGTTTTCACTACAATCTGTGTACGAAACTTTTATTGTAAGACAAATTGAACGAGGCATTACCATAAATGAACATATGTCGTCATGTAAAGTACCCGTTCCTATGAACAAATTTTCATTAAAATTGAAATTTCTCAACAGGTTTTTGAAGAATTCTCAAATATTAATTTTCAAATATGGCCAATGAAAGATGAGTTGTTCTATGGTGTCGAACGATCCGACGGACAAACAAACAGGACGAATCCAATAGTCGTTTCCTCAATTTTTCGAAGGAGCTTAAAAGTCAATAAAAATGAAATACACATGCATAACGCCACTATTCTATAATGTAAAACTTTTTCCTTAATTTCGTCATTCTAAATCTTCTTTCATTGCTTGAGATAATACAAATATTTTTTTTGCAGGATTGGGGAAATTATGCAGACATGAGTCAAGGAGTGACAATATATGTGATGTACGTTAGTGACGTGCTTCTGATATGCTGGTTTGGAACTCAGCTGACACAACACGTAAGACAAACTGGGTTGTTGTAATTGTCGTAGACGCTGTTAACACATTACTGTCATAATCGGTACCGAGCCTCAAATTAATTTAGAATTTGAGGTCCAAATTAAATACTGAGAATCTTTCTCCCCGACACGGCTTTCCACATTGAATTTTCTTTGGAAAAGTTAGAAAACATATTTTTAAGTATCTTACGACTTATAAGGTGTTAATCACCCAAAGATATTTAAATTAATTCCACACTTTACGGCTAATCACGCACTAACTTTTATTAGGCTTGTAAAATACTTTGCCAAAAACAAAATTTTCTGTTTATGCTATACATTGTATCCAACCCTTCTTTCGTGAAATGTATGACAATTATTTTTCATTTCAATAAAGAATTACGCAATTAATTTTGAATTGAGTGTATTAAAGCTCTTTTAAAAGAAACTAGAATTATCTTTCTAAATTAATTTTCACCATTTTGATATATTCCATGCATAAATCCGGTCCATAATTTAAAAATAACGAAAAAAGATGCACTTCCATATTTATGAAGTAGTTTAATCACACATTTTTCACTTACACGCTAGATTAAACTCACCACATCAATGATTCAAACAGCATTCAACACAGATTAAACAATTTTAGCTCACGAAAAAATAATAAGTATTAGAGATTTGTTCATTCATTCATTTAGCAGTCTGTCTTACGACAGGTCCAAAGCCTCTTCCAAAGCAAGCTCTCCACATAGTTCGATCCAGAGCTTCCTCCTTCAAATAAGAGTATCTTCACTTTACTTTATGTTCATCCTTTAGCTTCCTACGTCTTTTCCCTCGTCTTTCTCTCACTTCAATTCCCTTTGTATCTTTCATTCAATAACCCGTTGTAGAAGGCAGTTTCTACGCAAAATGTAAACAATCCAGTTCGCCTTCCATTTCCGTACTTCATGTAGGATATTCCTCTGCTCATTGACTCTAGGTAATAACTCTTCATTTTCACATAATCAGTCCAAATGATTTTTTAAATCCTTCTCCAGCACCGTATTTCAAAACTTTCCAGGTGTTTCTGATCTACTGCCCAAAGCATCCAAGTTTCAGCACCATATATATCTATGCTCCAAATGTAGCACTTCACTAGCTTCTTCCCCAATTCCAAGTCCCATGTGCTAGTAAAAAGAGCCCTCTTCTTGTTAAATGCAGCTTTAGCCATAGCAATCCTACATTTAATTTCACAAGTACTTCTTCCATCATTTGTTAAAATGCTACCCGAATATTTAAAAAATTCCACATCCTCTAGTTGTTTTTGGTATATTATAATTTTTACTGGGAATTGTTGTTTTGAAATTCTCATTACTTTTGTTTTTTCCACATTCATTTCCATTCCATAATATCTTCCAATTTCTATTAGTTTACGAATCATGTCTTGTAGCACCTCTTCTTCCTTAGCCAGTAAAGTAGTGCCTATGCTACCTGATCGACGTGTAGTCACTCTTGATTTTACTTTACAGACGCCGTCGTTAAACTGCATGTTTCTAAAGGATAGCGCTGCCACATGAACAAAATTCAGAACGTTATACAGGGATTCGAAAGGGGGATTAGTCCAACTGAATAACCGCCAGTCACTAATGACTAGAAATATATATTCGGTTACTATATACACACATATATATACAAGTTGGTATTAATGATTCACAATTAGTTTCTGATAGAGATAATCTTCTTGCCTTCTATATAATCTATATAGCTGCGGAATTTTGCACGTTTGAATAATACGTTTAGACTTTGCTTGTCCGAATAAAGATATCGAATTTAGTATAGTCAGAATGATTCACCTTTTAACAGCAGGCGTGACACTAAGCACAGCAACATTCTGTAACAGAGCTTCGGCGATGTCGTGAGTATAGAATCTTCTCAGATAGCACTTGACGTCGGTATCTTCTTGAAGATCGTGAATCACAATGTAATCGCGACTTGAGATTATATAATTTGGAAATGTTTACTTCAGCGTTTTCCTGTATTACAGTAACTTGCGTGCTCTAGTTTACTTGGTTCTTCGTATAGCGTGTCGAATGATGTAATTAGGTCTGTGCTGACTTAGACAGAACTGAGGCAAACGGTTGTGAATTCCTACATATTACAAACGATTTCGCAATGAAACCAGGTCAAAGTGTTTGCGATAAGTTGCGAAAAAGTTTTCCAAATTCGAATTTAGCCAAGTAATTTAGATTACATTTTCGACATTACAGTAACACAAGTTCATCTGCATATTTCACAGTATGAATGATTTGCCCGCCTAATTTAAAGTCTCCAAACTCTTCCAGAGCCCCCTTGGTAATGCTTTCGCTGTACAAGTTGAACACAATTGGTGACAAGCAGCATCCTTGTCTAACTCCTCTTCCAGTCTTCACACTTCTTGTCTTGCCTCGGTTCAGTCGCACTTTAACACACTGATCCATGTACAAGTTGTTTATAAATCTTCTTTCACGCCGATCAATAACAGTTTCCTTTAGGATCTGCATTAGTTTGGTCCAGTTGACTCAGTCAAACGCCTTCTGCCAGTCTGTGAAGCAAACACTCAATTCCTCATATATCTCCAATTTTCGTTCTGATATTATTCTCATCTTTCCAACTGAATCATCAGTTCCTTTTCCTCCTGTAAATCAAAAAGTGATCTTCTCCGAGTACAATCTCAATTGTCTTTTCAATTCTTCTTCTAAGTATTTTTGCTACTATCTTTGCTGTATGTGTGATAAGGCTGATTGTGCGATGGTAGCTGCAATTTGTAGCTTGTGTCTGCTTCTTTAAGGCAAACATTGTAAATTCCATAAAGTCCTTGGGCCACTCTCCATTTTCATAAATGGTGTTGATCAATTTCATCATTTTCAAATCAAATTTTCCCAATAATTTTAGCACATCTCCAGGTACATCATCATTTCCTGTAGCCTTCTTATTCCTCATTTCCTTGATGGCTTTTTCCACTTCACTTTGCAAAAAGTATTTGCCCTTCTTGTCTGCGTCTACTTCCTCTTTAGGTTCGACTTATAGGATATTCCGTCGATTAGGTCGATCGTGTAGTTCCGTAATATACTTCTCCCAAATTTTCAGCACTGGACTTTGCTCTAATATTCTATTCCCTTGGGAGCCTTCGATGAAAATATTTTGGATCACTTGGGTCTCCTTACATCCCAGTACTTTTATCTTCATGTATATCAAATCATAACTCCCTGTTCTATGAAATTCCATAATTTCGTTAAATGTGTACTCAATATATTCCTTTTTGGCATTTTCTGTGGCTCTTTTCAATTCGTTCCTCAGCCTCCGGTAGTTCTTCCTGAATTCTTCAGTGTTGACATTCTTCCATTTCCTTCTTTCGTCCATTGTGCCGATCATTTCCTGTGTAATCCATGGTTTTCTTTCTCTCTTCTCAACTTCCGAACCAGATAACTTAGAGTATCTAAGATACATTCCTTTATATTTTTCCTGTGCACTTAGCGAATCCCACTGTCACATCCAAAGATATTTATAACGTGTAATTATATTACTTACAAATTTTTAACTTAAATTATAATAATTTTTCATTTTTATGGAGTGACGACACAACTAACCTAATGGTTCCTTTGTATCTTCTTCTTCCTACAGCAGCACGGCCCTTTCAGTTTGGCCTTGGCTTCCTTTATAATTGATGCCCATTCATCTCCTTCCAATGCTATCGTTCTCCATCGTTTCACACCGAGTTTCCTTAGATCGTCTTCCACATCATCTATTCACCTGAGTCTGGGTCGTCCTCTACACCTTCATCCTTCAAATTTCCCTTCAAAAATCTTCTTTACATACCTGGTCGCATTCATTCTAACGACGTTTCCATGCCATTTCCATGCCAATCTTCGAATCTTTATTACGTTCACAATATCTAGGGCTTTGTATATGGTCATCAATTCGTCGTTCGATTTAATTCTCCACTGTCCATTCTCCTTTGTTGGTCCATATATTTTCCTCAATATCTTTCTTTCCCATGTCATTAACATTTTTCCATTTTACTTGTCAGAGTTCATGTCTCTGGTCCAAATGTCACGACTGGTCTTATAATTGTTTATAAAGGGGAATTTTAATTGACTGGGATATCGATTTTATTTTTAATATTTTACCTAGTGCATAATAGCATTTATTACCAACAGCAATTTTATTTTTAATCTCAGTTTCTATATTATTAAGTCTTGTTATCTTTGTTCCCAGATAATTGAAAGGTTCTACTTTTTCATATTTCTTTTCCCTCAGCTCAATTTCCTTAACTTTATTTCCAACCTATCTATTTACCATATATTTTGTTTTTGTGTCATTCGTCTGAAGACCTATTTGCTGAGTTACTGCCGCCATTTCTTCTAATGTTTTCTTTATGTATTTTTCTGATCTCCCCAGAATCACTACATCATCTGCATATGCAAGATATTGTCTTGTTCTATTGTATACTGTTCCGCCTGACTTGATTCTAACATTTCTTATTATCTTTTCCATACATTGATTAAATAGAAGGGTGGATAACGAATCTCCTTTTCTCAATCCGATCATTGTTTCAAAACTAGGTGATAGCTTTCCTTGGATCTTCAGATTCTTATTCTTATTTGTTAAGGTAATTTTGACATATCTTACTAACTTCATTGATATTCCAAACTCCTTTATTATTTCCCCCAGTTCGGCCCTATTTATGGTGTCGTATGCTTGTTTATAATAAATATACTGTTGGTGTATATCTACCTTATATTCACGTGTTCTCTCCAGAATCAATCTCAGACAAAAATCTGGTCTGTAGTAGACCTACATTTCCTAAAACGGCCTTTGGTAGTTCCTAATATTTCTTCAACATGTGGTTCTATGTTCCTGGTCAATAAATTTGTTAATATCTTATATGTTACATTCAGGAGTGATATTCCACGATAGTTACGGCACTCTAGCTTGTCACCTTGTTTATATATCGGGCATATTATGGCTGTGCCCCACACTTGTGGTATCTGTACTTTATTATATATTCTTGTAATTAGTTGATGGATTCTAATCCATATTTTCCTGCCTCAATATTTAATTAATTCGGAGGTAAGTGAATTTTCCCTAGGTGCTCTATTATTCTTCAAGTTCCTTATGACTCCTTAGGTTTCTTGTAGGGTAGGTGCCATTATATTACTTTCTGGACTGAAGTAAATGTATTCTTCTGCTGTTATCATATTAGATTTGGGATTCAGTACTTAATTAAAGTATGTTACCCACACTTCCAATACATCTCTCTCCTCTTCTACAATTTCTCCCTGTTTATTTTTACACATTGTGGTTCTTGGTTGCAAGCCAGTCCTTGTCTTGTGGATACCTTTATAAAATTGTTTTAATTTATTTCTTTTTTACTTCTCTTGTATTTCTTCCAGTTTTCTATCTTCATATTCTTTTTTCTTCTTCCTACATACATTCCTTGCTTTCCTACGAGTCTCTTTATAGGCTTCAATGTTGTTTCGTGTTTTCTTTTGCAACAATTTTAAACGCGCATTATTCTCTTCTTCAAGCATTTCCTTACATTCGTCATCATACCTGCCATTCCTTACCATTCTTGACTTCTGTCCTAAAAAAAGCAAACATTTAATTTCTTCCCATAAGTTATCGCAAGATATGCAGCGTCATACAGCACCTTCGAAATAAGAAGGGTAATGAAGAACGCCTCATAAGGCCAGTAAGCTGTTTTAGTCTGAAAAGCCCAACTTTTAATAAACGAAACAGTTGTATTTATGTACGTGTGATGTTATTAGATTATTTTACATATGACTGCCTGGATCACATATTAATACATTATAGCCTATGTAATGTCGCGAAATATTTTGTGTCTTTAGAGAAGACCGCTGAGTCCGAAAGTCTGGCCAGCTATATCGTACAGTGATGGAGCAAATCTGCAGGCAAGAAGTTACGCACAAAGTGAAAGTAGGTACAAAACCGCACAAAAGGGAAAGAATAATATGGTTTTAAAATGCCTTAAATATGATCACAAAATTCCTAGGAATAGCGAATAATATAGGAGGCCAACTTGATAAGATCTTATGAGATGCTGTAGGGTCACAAAGTTACTGGTTTCGGAATACTGTTTAGATCGTCACTATCTGAGTGTAAGCCCAGCTTTATAGACAGGTGGTACATCCAATGTACTGCTGCAGAGTTCAGAGGGACTTAATACATTGTCTGAAATGTTTCAGGCGGAGAGTGTGAGAGACGCGGCATTCGGTTGCGACTGGGTGGGAACTCCTATCCCATTTCAGCGATGTCTAATGTTCATCATTGCTACAGCTAACAAGGAGTTTCAACTGACA
>Ga0268261_10000407_pt1 | contig 26888 bp, 15 predicted proteins | sample TergutNc150P1_FD_190353 | JGI IMG/M metagenome (GOLD analysis project Ga0268261, IMG submission 190353) | Nasutitermes corniger P1 segment gut microbial community from laboratory colony in Florida, USA - Nc150 P1 (SPAdes) (version 2) | ecosystem: Host-associated > Arthropoda: Insects >... | reverse complement strand
TTGTATCTACGTCGAAATTATACAAAATTGTGGAGATCATTCTGACTTCGTAAACTTAGAAACAAAGTTACCATGTGTGTTGGATGGCTGATACTGCTGTGTACTCAAGGTGAGTGGTGCTGAATGTATTTAGAAAACGTTTGAATAATATTCTCCACGCGAGCTGAGCAAGTTTGATTATTAATAACTAAAGTAAACTATTCCAAATTCCGAATTATTAACCGGTTATATAGAGAAGGCAAAGCGATTATTGGTGTAACTTCAAAACTGTAACTTCTCCCTTTGTTGTATTATTCATGTAAATTGTTAACCTGGTTAGATTTTTACTTTCTATTTTTATTAAACCTTTTAGCTTTACATTACTTAAACTGTGCGTTTGGCATTTACACAAAGATTAATTGTGATATTCCTAAGACCTCGACAAGTTGACCGCGAATAGAAACTGAAGTAGTTGATTTCTCCTGGAGATCCAAAGTGATAGTTTTAGTAGATTTCTATTACTGTGCAAATCCTATAATCTACTTGGTGGCAGTCTACCTGTGAATTGAACGTCGAATATAGTGAAGATTAGAACCCTCGTCATCCCCAACAGTGTCCCCATATTCAGACATAAGCAACAGCTACGCTACCGCTAGGGGGCGCTACAATACCAAGACATTTACTTAAAATTTTCGAAATTTGGATATGCGATCATATTACGCGTTTTGATGAGATCGGCTGTTTGCTGCACTTACTAGTTTGTAAGCTGACCTTAGGCTGGCCTTCAAATTTATTACCCGTTGGCTATGGCTTAGATTTTATTGAATCTTTTTATCCTTTAATTTTTCACTAGTGGGTAGCGACATTTATCTACCGTGTAGAAGATAGAATGGGCTGTATTAAGTAGTGGTATTTGGAGTTGTTCTGTAAGCCATGAGGAAGAAAGGGTCCAATACATTCCAATTATTATTTGCTCAGGTAACAAAATGAGATAGGCCTGTACGTAATGTTCTTTGTGGGCCTCTCAATCATACCACTTGAACTAGCATGATAGCTGGTAGTATTTACTATGTGGATGCCCAGTATTGTACATGATTTTTGGAAAAATGTCGACATAAATGCTCGGCCTTGGTCAGTAATTAATTTTGAACATGTGCCGTGTTTGGTAACGATTTGGTTTGCATAACCCTTGCAAATGTTTCGGCACTCTGGTCGCTAATTGGTATAGCCTCAACATATTTTGTAAAATGATCTATACATGTGACAAGTTGTTCTTTTGTGATTGTAAAACATATGGACCGGTTATGTCCATAGAAGTAAATTCAAAAGGGGCTGACGGCTGTTCAACGTCGCCCAGGGGTAACACAAATTCTCGTTGTTCTTTGCGTCTTTGACAAGCATCACACAATTTCACATAGTCCTTCATGGGGTTACGCATTCTAGGCCACCAACAGATGAGCGAAATGAGGTCCACCTGCACCTGGATGCGGTACATAGACTGGATCGTTATTCACTATACTAATGATGGATTAAGGTGTTGGGAACCACCAATTGGTGTTTGTTGACTGGCGTTTGTACATGACATCGTCGTCAGCCAAGAAAAACTCGCGCCTACTGGAAAAAATTCCGGGTTTCTGTTTAATACAAAAGGAGTCTCGCTTGTTCCAGAAGGATGTTCCTTGACAGGATATCATCATGTATAACAGTACTGTAGTGCCCACGGGTTAGAAATATGACTGCTGATAGCTCCAACCTAAGGGACACTACGTAGTTATCACCGTCGTGATTGGTCTAGTAGTTTTCGCCGCCACCTGTCCAACAATGGACAATAAACAATGAACCAACCTTGCCTCTTGCACTTGTTACAGGTTAAATACACAGACAAGTTTAGGATAATTTATAAAGCAATCCAATAAAGTAAGAGCACTTTAATAAGGGTAAACTGTATATGAGTAATAATATAAAAAGGGAAATAAATATAACTATCTCCAACAACAAGTACATGAATTTGGAAAGCAGGCAATTGGTTATCAATTATTAAATTACTTGTCTCTCTTCTTGGTATAAACAGTACACGTAAATTTAGAATTTATATACGCGAAATTAGTTTAGAAAACTGCTTGACTCGGGAGGGGAATAATTTAGTTTAAAATGTTGTCAGCACGACTTACCTTGCAGTATTACGAAGCAGTACAGCCTCGCGAACATTTCACTAGTTAAACTTTATCACTGTAGCATAATCTGTAATTTAAATGTTCCTTTTTCCAAGTAATGGGTATGTAACGCCGGCAAAAGGAGTGAGGACGTTTACCTGCGTGTACTTTGTTTTATAGATTCTAAATGATTGATCAGACATTCCGATCAGGGCAATAAACTGACGCGTCGCACAGTGGACTCTAGCTGTGGCAACCACTGTGGTATGCTGAGAGGTACAAATTGAAATTTGTTAAACTTCTAATACATTGATGCCTTCTTTCGGGGAACTTAATTCTACTTAATTTGGACAAACATTACAGTACTAATGTATCTACTGAGAGCATCTACATGGGGGATCTTAGTTCCTGCTCTGTTCGTCAGTTATCTAATTCAGACGGCTTCGGACTCCATCGTAAACGTCGGCTGTTATTTTCGGCCAAGTTGCGCAAGTAGGATAAAGCAGAATGGACAGTTCTGAATAGGAATTTCTTCCCATAGAGATAGCAACGAAAATATTTTGTTGCCCAAACTAATGCCAACATCTCAATCCCTGACGCTGCATAAGATTGTTCTGCTTTAGTTAATTGCCAACTGGCATATGAGATGGATTTCTCTACCCCATTTTGGACTTGGAATAAGATGGCCGCAACTGCCACATTAGAGGCATGTGTTGAGGATAAAGGGAAGTTCGAAAGTTGGATAGGCCAGCACGGGAGTTCTACTGACCCTCTTCTTTAAATCCTCAAAAGCCTCCTGCTGACGAGGACCCCTTATAAAGTTTCGGTCCTTTCTACTCAAGATCGTTAGAGGTTTTGCTGCTTCAGCAATATTTGGTACTAGTCTCCTATAAAATTAGCCTAGTCCTAAAAATGCTCTAACGTGTTTAGCGTTGTTTGGAGTCGGATACTCTCACGGCTTTCACGTTATGAGTGGAAGCTGCGACTCCATTTTCTGACAATGTAAAGCCTAGATACTATACTTGTGATTTTACGATTTCGCACTTTCCACGGTGCAGTTGTAGGTTCGCGTTGTGAAATCTGTGTAGTACGTACTCTAGTCTCAGAGCGTGTTCCTCAGCAGGTTCAAAAAAATAATTATATCAATAAAAACACATTGGACTCCCGTCACGTTGTTTAGGACCACGTCCACTAAACGTTGAAAGTCTGATGGACTGTTGGACGAACGTAAGGTAATCGGATAAATTCATAATGTCCCAATGATACTGTGAATCTCTGTCCTCTTTAATACTAACCTGGTGGAATCACGAAAAATAATCTAACGTCGAAACATACCTAGACACATAGTGTAAAGGTCGATTTCTCGAATTTTGGCAACGGATAAGGGTCAAATTTAGTCACTGAATTTAGAGCTAAAAAATCTACACAAAATCAAATTTGGGCTTGCCATCTGGATTTTTCTTTGAGACCAGAACGACTGGAGCAGGCACCAAGGCAAATTGCTTTCTCTTATAGACTCTTTCTCAAGCATCTTTTCAATTTGGAACTTCATTTCCTCTCAGGGCGTAGGAAGTTTGGTACGGGGGTCTCCTGATTGGTAGTGCATTGTCCACTATTATCTGATGTACAATTGCCTGTACCCTTAAAATAGTGTCATCATGGAAGACATGCGTGTATTGTAAAAGTACCAGCTCCATTGTCTCTCTTCCTGGGGTAAATGGTCCAGTTTCCCGTGTGTAACTTCTGATACAGGGACTCGTTCTTCCGTTTCCTCCGGGGTTTAGCAGGTGAAGTGTTACTCTTGCTTTCAGCATTTATTGTGTACTAGTGGCTCTGCGATTTGCTCTGCTACGCCAAGAACAGTCTTCTTGGTGATCGTTAGTGATTCATCACTAAAATTGGCTACCATTAAAAGTAAGTAGCTGTTAGAACCTCGTGTTACTGTGTTACTACCGGGTTACGTCTCGCGTGAAGGTTCTTGTGTGCTCGGTTCGACCCGTGAAAGTGTACGTGCCGAAAATACCCCTTCTATCGCAATCTGAGCAGGTTCCAATGAGACCAGTGGAGGGGGGTTAGCCCCTTCTCACTCCATAACTTTCCTAGCACGATGTCTACATCGTGGTGCTATCGTAATGTTTTCTGTAGCTTTGATAAGCCAGGATGTATATGGTTGAAATGTTTTCTCGCAACTGAGACTGGCTGAGAACTGCTCGCCTACCTTGTCTGCAGTTTACTAGGTTGCGGGCTATGGCTTACTTTACCCTCAGCAAACACAGTGATTGATGTGTGCACTACGGGCGGAACGCTATACACCCGCGACACGATCGTTGTCGGTAAATGACATCTTACCACACGAAATTTATTTCGGCACCTGTTTTACCAAAAATATAAGTGCGTAGCAGGCCAGCCGCATATGTGGGGAGTGGACCCACTAGGAACGGTTGTCTATACCATCGCCCTTCCAACGTGAAAGAAACTGCTGTCCTTTATGTCAAAGGATTCCCGTCACAACATATGGTTTTCCTGAGGTGACACGTCACCGGTCGATATGCCTCGCTGCATTATCGACACGTTGGAGCCGGTGTCCAAAATGAGACGTCTCGCCATTTTACAGAAATAGTGGGTGTGTCTAACTGCAACAGAAAAGAAAGCAAAAACGTTCTGACAGCTATGTCAGGGGTGGCGAGGTGGAAGGAGCTGTCTTCGTTCGCACCTCTTACTAGTTTCCCTGACTCTTAGTTTCTTTCCTAGCTTCCTGTTTTCTTAGGTATGGGGGTTTTACGTCGGGAGAACGCGAGTGCCTCGAATATTGTCTTAAGATCCAGCTTTCCGGCGCATCAGAGGGTTGTCCTTCCCTTCGTAACCTTGGAGGACATTGCCTTGCAAATTGCCCTATCCCTTAACATTCGTAACATTTTAGTGCGGTTCAGGTATGTGCATTCCTATTTCCCGCGGTCGTTGGCTTGCCATTGCTACGAGAAGTTTTACCGTGCTGACCGCGCACATACCTCTCTGCGTGTCTCAGCTTAGTACCGAGATTTACCGTCCACGCGGTATGTCCGACCGTGTGATCGTGATACCAATCTTAAAGCTCCCATTTAACTTTTCCTCTTTTCTACTTCTTGAACTGCAGGAGCAATTTCTAAAGCATGTTCCCAATTTCGCTATTCTCAGTCCATTTCGTCCCACCTTACCATCTGGGCAGGACTTAAAATAGTATCGAAAAATTCTTCTAGCGGAATAGCTGATTCAAGGCTTGACCATTTTGGAACCAATGATATTAACGAAAGGTGCTTGTGAAGCGTTGGCGTAGCCATGGACAAACATAGCTTCTGTATTTCGTTTTTTGATTCCGCAAGCTCCGCTTGTAATTGTGCGTCGGTCATCGTGAAAAGTAAGTGCGTGCTTAATAGAGAAAGAGAAAAAAATTGCAACCTGCTGTAAATCTTGCTACAATACACCGTTAATAACCAACTGTAAGCAGTAGCCTTGTACGCATCACTATAAGTTCCGAGTATAACAATTTTTCGCGTGGTGAATCTAAATCCCAACGCTGCCAACCTATTTGTAGTGTCACGGGGAACGAATATAACTCTTGATAATTCTAACTTAATGGATATTGTTATCACCGTCGTTGATTTATCTTAGTAATTTCGTGCCACCAGTCTAACAATGGGCATTAAACAATGAATCACCCTTGCTACTTTCACTTATTGCAAGTAATATACACGGACAAGTTTAGGATAATTTATAACGCAAACCAATAAAGTAAAAATTATTCAATAAAGATAACATTTAAATGATATTGTAAAAAATAAAATCAATATAGTTGGTTACATTTAGCAATCAGTACACGAATTTAACTGCAGGTAACTTGTTACTGATTATTAGATTATTTGTCTCGCTTCTTTATATACGACAGTACACGTGAATTTGGAATTTACATACGCGAATTTAATTTGGAAACTGCTCGACTCGGGTAATGAACAATTTAGTAATTTAAAATGTCAGCAAGACTTACCTTGGATTATTATTAAGCAGCAGAGCCTCGTGAACATTGTACTCACAAACTTCATCATATTATAGCTTCGTTTATGATTTCACAATGCTTCCAATAATATCTCCTTCGAAATAACAGGTATGTAACGCCTGTAAAACGAGTGAGGCCATTTACCCGCGTGTGTTATATAGACGCGGAGTGATTAATCAGGCATTCCAACCAAGGTAAGACTTACGCAGCGCACAGTGAGCTCAAGGTATAGCAAACCACTGTGGTAATGCTGAGTAAGAGGAAATAAACAATTGCTAAACTTATAGCACATCAAACGTGTAAAAGCTTGATGCCTGCTTTGTTAAATTAATTCTATTAGATTATGACACATTACATTACTTTGGACTGACGATGGATCAGCGTGACTACATGCTGCTTAAAGAAACAGACCTGCAACAGTGCACTTCACGAACCATCACCATCTGTCCTTCTGGAATGCCGTTGTACCCCACGCAAGTGCTAAACTGCGAAGCAAGCTTCTTCTTCTAGAGCCCACATAGCTACATCCTGTGCCGGAAGAGCCTGCTGCTCCATCACCAGACCCCAACACTACAGCATCACGGGTCGAAGTTGGTATATCACTTCCTGGAAGAGTAAGGGGACGATACGGTGTCAACAGGAAAATGGCTGCAAGTCTCACGCGGTAACACCCTGGGGTAGAGGCATTATATACAACGCGCCTGCCTGTCACAACGCGTCTCAGGAGATAAGAACTTCGCCAGTGCTGAGCAAAACCGTAAAGCTAAACTTCGACGCTCCTCAGTGTATTTACCTGACAGTCTCACTGGTTACGAACAAGTGTCCAGAATTGAAGCAGCAATGCCATCCAAAGCTACTGATCTAAATCTCAAAGCACGATTAGTCATGCCTCGACAATACTTTGATGTCGACACGCTACTTCGCGTTCGCGCGGCATGAGAATCTGATTGGCTACATTTGGTATCTCATATCCTACGTCGTCGGTATCACTATTCCTATATTTATCCTTACAATCGCAAGTCAAGCTATTATCTTCACGCTGTTTTCCCGTAAACTGTACTCCCGCTCCCATCGCCGCACCACGTCTTGCCCCTGCTGAGCCCGGACTCGCAGAAACTGGGACTCGAAATATCGACCCCAAGGAACTAGTCACGTTCTGCACATATTCATCCCATGACACTCGTCATTGAAGCACGGTTCAAAACATCGCCACGTACGTAAAACGAAACACGCGCTGACGTCAAGGTCGCCAACAAGCGTCACCGTTCGGAGTACAGCCCTAGTCGCTGAGTCAGCACGATCCAACAACGCCCGGGCTACGATCATCAAGTGTTTGAACAAACTACGCAATTAAAAAATTCTCATGTTTACTCCTGTGGAAACATTTTGAAGCAGCACATGCCTGAGGATCTGTTACACCTCCAAGGTTGTCCCGCAGCGTTACTACAACCAAGGTTATTTGGGTTATACACTCGAATAGTGCATGTCTCAGCATTATTCTCCTGTATATATTTTGGGTGTAATTACTAGAAATTCATTCCGGAATGCTGCCAGTCAGATATTCACAGAAAACATTCACTTTGCTCCGTTAAATACCCAGTGATGGAGTATCGCTAAAATATTCACAGACGCGGCAGCTGTCGAGACGTCATCCAGTAAACCACTTTTGCATTTGCTTATAAGAAATCACACAACAGAAACATCCGAACAATTCATGTTATTATTATTGTAAGTATGTTGTCATCATCACCATCACCATCATCATCTAACTATACGTACCACAACATTAGGAATACACCGCCATCCGTAGCAACATCCTATCCAGTGTTTAGTGCGCTGAAAATTACAAGACTGAGAAAGAAATGTCAGACGCTATGGGAACCGTAATGAATTTGAAGACATGCGCAGTAGAAATACCTACATCCGATACAAGTCATAAAACAAAAGAATAAAAAGCGAAAAATTTAATCGTTTAAGGCCGTCAAGTACACAGAAAGATCGCCTCCCATAAATCCAACCCCTCGTCCGTACCTCAGGTTTACATGGATTATTACTCTCACTCTACGCTGGGTCACGTGGGAGGCGGGAACAGGTGTAGAGGTGATACCCTGATGAGGTTAACGGGGCTTTGGTCTACCAAAGCCTAGGTGGAAGGTGAACCGTACATGGAAAAACATGCATCATTTCACGTTTTACGTTCTTTAACCTTCAAATATGATATCATGAGGTAACATGTTGAATCAGCGAATGTCTGACGATGTCACACCTCCAAGGTTGTCCCGCAGCGGCGATACAACCAACGTTATTTGGGTTATACACTCGAAGAATGCATGTCTCAGCATTTATCTCCTGTATATATTCTGGGGTAACTACTCGAAATTCATTCCGGCCTGAACCATCCTTCCGGCCTAAGATCATCAGTATAGGCTACATCGTGAGTCAGGCTTTGGTGCCATTCTCCGTTACTTGGTTCACCCTAATTCCGACAGTAGCACTCCATGAAGTTACACCAGCAGACAGCACGACGATGAACGTACTCTTCATTGGTCTTGCTCTGTTCAGAGGTGTCAGGCTGAGACGTCTGCCAGCTCGAGTTTAAGTTACACGACTATATTACTTTTCTAAATTCAGTCCCCTTATCGCAAAACCATAGAAGTGTCACAGCTGTCTTATCAGTTCCAATTTGTTAGTGTTGTACATACTCCTTTCTAGTCACCTCATATGGATTATATCTTTAAAACTACGATTTGTCGTGATTGCACTACCGTACCCACGTTCCCCGGTTCGATTCTCGCCAGGTTCATTTGGCTGTTGGAAGCAACGCACTACGATTTCCTTTTAATCCGTAGGGTTAACGCCAGTGCCTGTGTCACGATAGGCGACGAGCGTACACCACTCCTACCGAGGCACTATCGTGCTGATGGCTGCATGGCACTGGACTAGTGATGGCATTGTCGTAAACGGTCCCCTTGTGGAACCAGACCGCACCCCATTACATTTAGTCCTTCCGTCCGCGTGGGGCTCTGGTTGGTGACGGTTATAAAATGGCTAAACCATTGGCTCTTGAGATAAAGCATCTCTCTCTATAGGGACCCCGCCGGAGAATATAGAGGTGGGCTCATTTACAGAAGACTTTAAGGGAACGGTGAATTATTAGGGGACGGGCAGAAGAGCTCTGGAAACGGGTGTCTCCGTACGAGCCCCGTTGGGGAACATGGGGGTCAGTTTACTCGAAAGTTTGAGATAGTGAAAGGCTCCGGAAAGGGAAAAATCTCTCCGCCGGAACAGTTCGGGGAACCTGGGGGGTCGTGTGCTCGGGATCCGGAAGGATATGGGGTGGAGGAATTACAGGACGGGCATCACTTTACGTGAGGGCCCCGCTGGAGAGCCGGTGACTCGTCTACCGGGGGAGTAGCAGGCACTGGATACGAGTATCTCTCTCCACAGGGGCCCCGTTGAGAATTATGGGTGGTCCGTTAACCGGGCACTCTGATATTTCGGGGCTCTGGAAACGGGGCATTTCTGTATGGGCGCTCTGAGGGGAACCTGGAGGGGCTCCTTTACCGGGGACCCTCAAGGTTATGTAGAGGAAGGCTCTGGTGACCTGCAAGGAGACTCCTTTACTGGGGACCCTGGACGATATGTAGAAAAGGCTCTAGAGACGACCGTCTCTTTCCACAGGGGCCGCGCTGGGGAACCTGGCTCATTTACCAGGGACATTAAGAGATGGATGGAGGGCTCTAGGAATGGGACATCTCTCTCCAAGGGAGCTCTGAGGGAAAATTGTAGGAAGGGCTCCTTTACTGGAGACCCCGAAAGATATGCTAATTAAAGTTCTGGAAATGGGCATACTTCCATGGGGGGCCCGCTTTTGGGGAACATGGAGCGGCGCTTCTTTCCTAGAGCCTTTGACAGAAGGGAAAGATTTCGTTGAGCAAAATTTTTATGAACTTGAGAATGGAAAAAAGGCCTTGTAAGCGGCCAGCTCTCTCCATAGGTGCGCTGATGGGGTACCTGGAGGGGGTTCGTTTACTGCGACTAGAAAAAAAAGAATATGCATTATGGGTTTTTTCGTGGACCCAGAGGACATTAAAAGTTAAATCTGGGAGCAGTCTGGAACTTTAACAAGTAACAGGACTCCCCTGAGTTAATATCAGATTATGGGGAACAAAGGGCCCGTTTATAAGGCGTAGGTGCATCGGGACCGTTAGGGCTCGAACCCAAATGCTAATCAATGAAACAATTAATAAAACAGAAAGATCAGCATACGACAGCGTTCAAAGCGCAATTTTAATCAGAGATACTAAAATGCAACCATAAACAGTTCACTGTCCTAGAATCGCGGAAATTTTACACGCAAAAATTATTAAAAAACAGTAAAAAGTCCTACATTAATAGGTGTAGTCTCCCTTCTGTTGCAGCTGCGATTGAATATAGCTAGTCTAAAAGGAAACCAATCACACTTACATTATTCACTGTTCCACACTCCAGGCATTATGCTATGTACTCCTATCTCGGAGCGAGGGACTAAATCCGATCCCTGCGAACGGTTCGGACAGCTATCAGCTACACGTATTGTGGTATAGGGAGAAAAGGCCAGTCGTCCTGCCACTCATATAATATCGGGCAAGTGAAGACGCTTTCTAATTCATGTCCACCAGGTCTGCGGCTCACTCCCCTGGTGCAGAGGAACACAGAGGGTGACGTTACCCGCCATGTAGACCTTTACATGTTGATTTAACGCTTCACTTCATATTGCTGGCAGCATCGAACACTATATAGCTTGCAATGATTGGTGAACGACGTACTGGAAGCGATTTAGGATACGCTGGTCGTGGCCTAATACAGGCACTACTCCGCGACTTGGGCGGTGGGAACGAAAAATCTCAGTACGGATAGCTGGTGCTACAGCCAGGATTCGATACAGGTATTACCCGAATATAAAGTCTAGATTGCCGCTGCTACACCAACCTGTTTGGTCCAACAAGTTTAGGACTGAATGGACGCATGGCCGTTAAAGGCCTTAACGTCATTTTGACGAACTGGCATCACAAATTACACGTAGTGCTGTGTAAATAAAACTAATGAAGATCATACGCTATTACAACATGGGTAAAGGGAAAGTTGCGGATGAGTCAGCAGGAACCTTGTTCCAGGTTATAACCGGTGAAAAAATTTATTTAGAGTATGTTCAAAATTGCTTTCTGGAATGTACGTAGAAGTACATATGTTGCGGAATGAGAAGGGTCAGAAGCATCTGCTAAGCGGATAAAAAAAGGTCAGTAGGATAGCAAGGAGGTATCGTCAGAGGGCAGAGTGAGTCATATGTGAAAGACAGAAATACCTGAAGAGAAGTAAATGTTAGAGTAGGATAGTAGATGCGGTAAACATTTACAAAGGAGAATTCTACTTGTTACGTATTTGTCAACGTCAGGTTTAATGGGATTTTGAAGTTTGTTGGGACAGTCAAAATTCGAGGGTTTGACACTTTTTCCTAATGTAAATCACGAGAGGGTGGATACCGTGTTAGCTACGGTCGCACATTAAAAATGTCCAGTAGAACGCGTCTATTCGGGGTTTACATGAGTTAAGCTACATAGATAACGCGTCAGTCATATGATCCAATGGGGAGAGAGAATACAAAATTTTAAAGTTTTCGGCCTATTACGAGACTGCTAAATTTAGGGTGAAGCAATCAGGTTAGTTAGGCTAATTACAGTAGGGGGAATTTTGGACCAGCGAAACTTAACTTTGCATATTGTAAACGACACAATTCTTTCGATTGTCATAGGAGTACGACGTGCTTGTGCATCGCTCCAGATTTAGGCCTGATAAAATCACATAATTAGAAATTTTATAAGTGTTCTACGTGGGTAAAGTTTAGACAAATAATATTAAATTGTACATAAATAGTAATACCAAGTTTCGGACAGCATAATTTATTATTCGGTAAAAGCAAAAATACAGGGAATACGCTGCGTGTGAGTGATCCGTGCTACGCTTGTCGCCTACATATAAAACTTGTATCAATTTGGCGCCCAACGACTAAAAATAAAATAGCAACAGCTTCACCAGATCATTAACTCAGCAAAAATAGTTCTTCAGTTCATCTTCGCCAAGCCGACCAAACTCATCCCAAAGTAATCCCTGAAAATTAGGTTTCATGCATACGGGATGAGCGAGCCGGTAGCGAGTAAGGCGAGCCGGTAGCGAGTAAGGCGAGCCGGTAGCGAGTAAGGTCAGTGCTACGTAGGGCAAGGGTCATGCCATACTTCAGTGGTTCGTCGCGGCTTCTCACCACAGACGGCCGAATCTGGTCACAGGTCAGTCCAAGAGATTAGAGGTGGATAATGTGGCAATGAGACAGGTTTCTCTGACAGCACTTACGTACTCCCATGTCTATTTTCATTCCGCTATTGCTTCACATTTATCTACCATAAACGAAGAACAATCGGTTCATTACACGCTGCAGTGAAGAGACAGGCTCATCATAAAAATAAAACAAAAGTGTAATGGCAACGTGATCGAATATAGTGTCACGCGGCTAGTCCGTAAAGCACACTTAACCTTTAGGCTGACATATAACAAGGAAGTTCGCACAATATAGTAAGGGCACCGTTAGTGTCTAACAACGCAATCCAGCCGTTTCACGCTTCCCCAAATATCCACTAAAAGCAGTAGAGCCTGATGAGGGGCAAATATACAATTTGACCAAATATGTTATAAATGTAAATTAAAACACGACCGCAAGCAGAGTATCATAATTTTATTAGCCAAAGCTGCAGTAAGGGTGGTGGTGTTGATGCAAAATAAATTTGTCAGCGCGCATGAAACCTACTAGAAGTGCAAAATGTACGAGGTATACAGTCCTAACGGAGTGCATTTTGTTCGCCCCTTGAGTTACGTTTTACACTTCACACAGCATGATTCTGAAGAACAGGACGTCTGAATGATTACAGCGGTCATTTGTTAGACAATACTGTAAAATGTCGCACCGAAGTAACGTGCATCATTTTCTCAAACCATTACATTATAAACAGCCGTTCTGCTCAAACGTCAGACTAAATGCTACATAAAACCCTTAGAAGACCGATACACATGGAAGTGAATAGTGGCCCCTGTCAAAGGCGGATGGAAATACGCTCCGTATCTTCGAAAGAAGAATATTAACAATGATTTACGGCCCTATTAATGATGATATATGGAGAACAAGATACGATAAGCTTTATATGCTCTACGATGAAACATAGTTCCATTGATAAAAACAAGAAGACTGAAGTGGCTGGGACACCTCTTTAGAATGCAAGAAATGATTCTTAAAGACAGTTTACTCAACTTAAATCAGAAAGCACTCCACGTGAGTGTCCGACGGTACCAAGTATAAAGTTTACATTCTTCTGAGATGTAATGCCCTGTCGTTTGGTAGATATATACCAACATTTCGGGGGAATCTGCCGTGTCCATTTCATAGCAGAAAAGAGATCTTACATCAAATCAGCAAGCCCCTTCTGCACACGGTGTCACGTACCAGAAGACCCTTACCTGTATATTTATCTCGTTCGTTCTATAACAACGATCCTGAGTCCTAATTACTTTCAATAACCACGACAAAACAGCTGTGAATTTCACTTAAACATACCATCACTACTAATTTGTACGCGACCGAACTGCTTCATTTAATCGGTGTTTCTCAAACCCTTTTGGTTCGCGGAACATCTCGACGTCTGAGCAACACAATGGCAATCTAATTCCTGTGTGCCGGCTTTGAGCGAGAAACAATATTCTTTGGGTAAAATATATTATGGATCCGGTCGGACAGACGGACTGATATGAGACAAACAAAAATTTAGAAAATTACATTGGGCAAGCCTCTAAAAACTTAAATTCGCCTAATATAAAACAGTTCCTACCTCACAGAGAAATAAAGTGTCTCCATTATAAAGACCTACCGGTTAATGCAGTTTAGGGCTACTCGTATACGTTTATTCTGAGAAATGTAACATACCGCGTGGCAAAACGCAGAATTATTAAATGCTGCGAGATGTTCACCACGTGGTATACGTAGTAATCACCGGCCCTTAAAACAGTTAAATGGGAAAAGACCGTATTTATTCGACTACAGGGGCGCCCAGCACTACGGTTCATCTCGCGGAACACGCACAGCTCACCGAAAATGAACTGAAACAGAAAAAAGAAGCATTTGCATCTAACAATGGAGAGAAAACCGAAGTTGTTCACGCCATTCCATAAATACATTCACATAACGCGACATTATCCAAGATCACGTGTTCTCCAGTAAGCAGATCGTCAAATGAAGCTGATTGTTTTTTCGCGAAACGTACACAGGGAAGTTAAAACGCGCAAAATATGCATAAGCCAAAGCGGATCCACAAAACGAAACGCTTAATATCGAATAAGGTGGTTCAACTAGCAACGCTTCTGACTTGTATTCGGAAAATGCCTGGTTCGACTCTCGGCTGAGGCACCAACTACGCTGGCTAAAATTTCTCATGGTTTTAACCCCCCTTACACGAATGCTTGCATAGTACCTTGCATTATGAGACTAGCGCCCCGTTGCATATCCTCAACAATTCAAAATTCGCTGTCATCGACGCAACATAGCCTAACGAGTTACTCGCAGCGACGTTAAATAGAGAGAAATTACGAGCTTAACGGTCAACTACAGACACAAAACTATTAGAACGTTTCTTCATTAAATCCTCAATGTATGAATTCCCCTTAGATAATACATAAATTCAGTTCCTGCCTCGCAATAAACACACTCGGACTCAGTGATTAGGATCAACAGGTTAATGCTCTCCAAGGAAGTAATTGTTAATGATGTACATGACACCCTTCAGGCGGAAAATTTCGTGGTAAATTGGAATGTACATAAAGTAATCACTGTGGCTCGATGAGATAAATGGGTCCACATGATGTGCAGGCGTACGTCTGGCCCAAGTTGCGTGCTAACGCAGTGCTGCCATTAAATAAAATATCAGACAATCCAATTAACACAACAAACACGGCACAGCATACCTTCATTGGAGACAACGGCTCGACGTAAAGTTTCGCGGCACAGTTCGGAAAACATGGCGGCCCCATGGCGCCCCGCTCAGGCCTCGACTGAACTGACTACAGACGACGATAGTGGGCGACCGGACGCATACAACCCTAGGGGTCTATCCCCCTATAGGAGCAGCCGCGCGCACTAGCTAGAAACAAATCGATCAGCTGTACGGGTAGCCCGCAGAACATGCATGCAAACTATCTGCATCAGCTACACAGTATTCGCTTTTAATCAACATTAGAATGTCTACCTTCTACATTCACGTGTATGTTCACCATCGTCATTAGATAGCACAGTATTACCCTTGCAATCCACATTAAACGTCCAATGTCACATGTATGCAACTAGCTGCATTAGCTAACAAAGTACTGCTAATCCACATTAAAATGTCCACCCTAACATGCAAGCAACTAGCTGTCTCAGTCAACATTATCCTCATTTCTAATCAACAACAAAATATCCACCTTGATATACATGCAACTTCCCGCATCAGATAACACAATACTCACTTTTGGCCAGAAGTGTAGCCGTAAAACAATATCTAATATATGGACAATGGTGTCTTGAACGCCTGCTTTAGATGTGCACATGTACGATTTAGACATGTCTATAATATTCTCATTGAGTGTGAAGTGCCGAAGAAAATAGCTCGGTTAATTAAAATATGGTTACACGTAATCTATATTAACGTTCGAATTAACAAATGTTTCATTTATTTTCTAATGGGACTAAAACAAGGAGATACTCTACTACCATTGTTTCTCGAATTTGGTTGATTATGTCTTTAGGAAGATACAAGAAAACCGGTGGGGGTAAACTGACTGGACTAAACCAGCTTCTGATTTATGTTGATAGTTAATTTACTGGACAACAATTCTATAAACAAAGCCGCAAATTTATTAGTCGCTAGTAAGAAGATTGGACTACAAGTAAGTTGTGAGGAAACTAAATACATGTTAACGTTTCGTGAACAGAATGCGGGGCAAAATCACAACATAAAACAGCAGATAAATCATTTGAAAATGTGGCCATATTCAAGTACCTGGAAACGACAGTAACTAATCTAAATCGAATGCACGGATAAATAAAAAGAGCATAACCAGGGAATGCATGCTATTAGTCAGAATTTTATGTGCTCCGTTTGCTAAGAACACATTAAAATATATGTAACTGTAATTTTGCCTGTTTTCACACGGTGTGAAACTTGGTCTCTAACATTTAGGGGTGAACATATGCTGAGGTTTCTCGAGAATATGGTGCTGAGCAACAACTTCAGGCACAAGAGGAACCAATAGTAACATGGATAACCTACATAATGATGAACTTCATGATTTGAACTCACCAAAAATATTTGGGGTGATAAAATCAGGAATGATGTGAGTGCATCTTGTGACAGGAGGGGAGGAAAAAATAAATGCAGAAGGGATTGTGATGAGGATACCTGAAAGAAAGACCGCCTGGAAGAACTACGCGTAGATGAAAGCATAATATACTGAATTGAAGTATAACACTAAAATGGGTAAATACAGGTTAAAGTGCACCCTACAACACTCCATGAAGGTACGGAGCAGAGGTATACCTCTCCTCTTTCGGTGGGAGGGCGTGGGACGGATTAATGTGGCTCAAGAGTGGGGCAAAAGGCGGGCTGTTCTGAACAAGGTAATGAACTCACGGGTTCCATAAAATGCAGGGGATATACTGACCGGCAGCAGAACCATTAATGTCTATGACGCTGCTCTATTGAGTTCGTCATATGCATGCTCTGAAGAGGGTGAGAAAAATGTTACATGTCACATAAACAAGTAAAACGTTCGCATTAATTTTGGTGGTTGACTATCAAACAGCGGAACATTAACATTACTGCTTCACCAACAACTATGTGATTAATACCAAAATCTGTAACTAATCTAAATCCCAGGTACGAAATTTCCATGCAAGCAGTTCAAGAACTAGGACCCCATTAAGGTGGTAAAAAGAGTGTATGAAACGTCGGCAATCACCTACCAACTATAAAGCGTCGCACCCCCAAAATTCAACAATTTTCACAGATGTTCTATGCTGTTCTGACGAAAGTGATCTCTACGTGTTCCACTTACCAATTTCACACGCCGACATAAGAGGTCACCACCAAACATAAACATGCTGTAGCAGCCTTCAATTCTATACTGAAAGGTCGGTGCATGTGGACCCCGTTTTGTAAAAGTCTGCATAAATATTGCTATACGAAGCATGCAGTATTTTAAATACCATCGTAATAACCTTTGACATATCAGCCATTATGAAAGAATGGTAAATTCCTCAAAAATTCAATTTGGAAACTAAAATGGAATTTGTCAAACGACTAACAAGTCCACTTAGTCGCACTGCTTTCGTAGACATTTGGTCTACTTTGCTCCTCCTTTGCAGTGCTAAAAACAATCTATGTTCGGCATCAAAAATTATTTTACAGCTGCTACAGTGAATACGAACACAAAACTGCCTGTTTCGGAGAAAGCACCTAAGGCGAGTAAAATGAACAGAATGGACAATTCCCCATCTCATTCGAGACGTTTCGGTTTCGGCGATTTTGGACAACTCTACCATCGTCTTCCTTGCCGCAACTCAGCACAATGTCGTTAAAGGAGTCAAGGCTAACGTGTGGAATGGAATAAAAATATTCAGTAATATACAGCAGAAATACAAACAGGGTCTACATGCACCGCCCACCCACCTCTTATCACAAAACTAGACAGGCCATACTGGCTGTAGAAAGTGTATGACACTTTGCCTTGAAATTCCGGACATAACTACGTTTAGTGATTAAAATATCTGGCGTTCACCCACGCTGGAGCTTCAACTGGCGACATGTTTAAGAACGCCCCAGAGCAATTCCCGACGAGGAATATAGTTACGATTTCCACAGATTAGCGCTGCTAATACTTCGTAACGTTTTGAATGAAAATACCGAAATTGAAGACCGACCACAGGATGACTGCTTCACAATGACAAAACATCTCCGACAATCACCGGCCTACGTAGTCTTAATTATGACATCCTGCTCATGAAGACAGAACACAACTCCAGCTCTTCAGTTCTAGAAGCTCATTCAGTTTCACGACTTTTTTCTTCAGGGCGATCAGAACAAGTACCCAAAATTATACTTATGATTCTACAAAGCAAATTCAGCGCCTGTCAATTCTAAAAAAGAACTTCACTTATTTGGGGAATATATTAAGATCAACATGCCACTTTTTGTATGGAACTTCCTACCATTTCTTACCCGGGCGTAGAGTGAACAGGGAAGTCAGACCCACTTCCTTGTGTAACGGAATATATGAACGCGTACACGTAAGACCTCCCTTCCCAAACACTTCTACCTGACATTACTGTCAGCTAGAAAAAACAGACACTCACTGATAAATACCGCGATTACAATAGTTGAAATAGCGAAATGCGTACATTGTCAATCTGACTGTGGATGGACTGTCGTATTTAGCCATAACTCACTCAAGTAATAACTCCTGAGTTAATCATGTGACCTGTGCATCACAGAATGCCATTCTCTGAAATGTCAATTAGTCATCCATTTGATTCCACGAATCTTATCACACACGAGATCGATTAATTCGTCAGCTGTCGACAGCAACCGAACCGTGCAAGGCTTTCCATCAGTGTTTCATCTCTGACGGGGACATTTTAGACGGGCTGAGCGTTTCTTCCCCGAATTTCGCGGCGGAGATTCGACCAGGATACATCCCCAAGTACACGTTAAAAGTGTTATGCATAAACCAATTTGCTCGGTAGGCTGTTACCGCGTACAGTAAAAGGTGCTTCGTATGAAGCATCCCTTTCATGTTGGAATATCAATACTGCGATATACCGAATAACCGGCAGAAGTGTACGCAATAATACAGGCCTACATAATCATAGACTTACGTCCAGCGTAACGAAACAGATTCTGATTCGTCGTTACTTATTTTCCATCAGCCACAGAAGACGGAATCACATCAATTTCGCTGGGATGCAGAATTTCGTATGACGCCTCTACATTCGAAGACACTACCAAACGCCGTGACCGACCATGCAGTGTTTCTGCCTCGTATTTTGGAGATTCCGAGATGGAATCCAGGCCCGGGAATATCGTGGCTGAGGATTTCATTGGTTCTTCGCACTCCTTGTAAGGAAACTCCAGGACTGCACTGCATTAAATTGTTAAAAAGGACACTTCATTCCGCGCCTTTCCATTTCACTGTCATAACATTCGACGCTATACATTCTGAGCTACTGTCTGTGTCGTCAATAAATGAACATAAGGCTGTCCGTTTCCTGCCAACAATTCCAGGCTCTGATACAATCGGATGGGGGGTGGCGTCACCGCCACAGTCCGAACGGTGGTCATAATTTTTTCTGCACTGTATTTACCAAGAGCCTTACACTTATTTATTTACTGACATACTCGTTTCGATGACACCGAGGATGCAGAAATTGGCATCGCTACATCGATAAATACGGCATACATAGGCACGCACAACACACAGTTCACAAGTTTTTGGCCATCGAAATACAATGCAACTGCTATATTTGACCTCCCAGGCTGTGAAACCTGGCCCTTGGCGTTTGATTAGAATAAACTAATTCGAACTCGTCACTAAAGAGGGACAATTTATGATGCGAGTATAATCCGTTTCTTCTCCGCAAACTGAAATGTCGATCCACAAAGGAAATGTCGACTTCACGTTCCTTTAAACCCTGACAGCCTACATCCTGAGTACAATCAGATATCAAGCGTGTACACATCAAACAGGGTATGACAGAAACTCGACGAACCATTCATTATCACGTGTCATGAGAGATTATCAACACAGCTGCTGAATATACTTCTCAATTTAAAACCAGCTGAACGCAACGTACAGCGTCCGTTCTTGTCATTATATTTCAGGTTTTTAAGCGCCCTTTGAAGTTTTGGAAAGTCCATTTTTGGCGCGTTCGCAACGAAAAGCTGCATTGTAAAAATATGCCTATTATTTTTTCCACGTTGGTATGCAAGAAACACCTCAAAAACTGCTGGATGTTCATGGGATTTAGTTTTGGGGGTTTCACTGAACTCCTCGACGCATCAAATTTGAAACAAAAACATACAACAGTAAAGAACGCCTTACGCGACTCACTAGTTAACCTTTTTCGAGCATCCAGAGAAGCACCTCACTGCCTTTGGCTCAGATTCCCGGTGGGACACGGTGTTTCTCCAGTGGGGCCATGAGTTTAATCCTGGGGCTCTGCCAATTCACAAAGCTTCGTAACAAGCCTTGCTCCTTCTGTTAGCGTTTCGTTTCTTCTGGTATGACTATTGTGATAAAGTGTCAATTCATTTACTGCTGATACTGGATAAACAACAGTTTCTCCCCGTATGCACTTTCTCAAGTTTCGATTAACTGAAACAACCAATAAAATACAGTAAAACCTATGAAGTTAGCCACCCTCGTAAGCCGCCCACCTACCAGTGTTATGAAGCCGGCAAGTTCCTATATTATACATGGTAATTAACACAATTTGGTCAGCTGCGTATCAAGAATCTTCACCGACTTCATATTTAGTGCTTTGTTTTAAGTCGAAGTTCTACTTTCATATGTTAACCAAAAGAAAGCGTTGTGTAGTATTTGTCATAATGACCATGGGCTGAAATCGTAATTCATCAGCAGAACTCCTTATTTCGACACTCAACCGTACACAGGTTTCGGTCTTCTGCACCAGATCATTCCAGGCTTTTCTATCTTTGACGACAGAGCTCCAATTTCTCAGTTTAGCTTAATTAGATAATTTATTACTTCACCTCTTCATCATTAGAACTATCTTTTTCTCATTCATTCTCCGTCCTCTACAGATTGGAATTTTCTAGTGGTAACTGACCCACGAATACACTCGAAGTCCCTAATCATTGCAGGGTTAAGCACCTGCTTTCCAAATCCACAACCTGTCTCTGCAACCTGAACTGCAGATATGCACAGTTGAATCTTCATAGTGTCAAGTGGTTTTCCATAATTTGGACACCTGCATAAACTGGCAGGCTCTGAATGGATCCAAATATGACTAACACGTTTCGCATGATGCCGCGATCCGAGAAATTTTTTTGAAGCAAGATAGTGTCCTTAACTTCCAAAAGGTTGGGAGCGGTTAATGTACAGCTCAAGTCCCGAAATATTCATCGGAATGAAAAACGTTCCAATAAAATTGTGCAGATAAGTGAAACATTTCAGGTCTACCACACTTCCGCATCTCATGTTTTCAGAGATAAAAAAAGTGAATAAGCCATAAATGTACGCTACTGTTACATTTCCTAACCCGTTCTTCGAAACGTTCGCAAAGGTGTGAAAAGCGGCTAAAACATTCGACATGTCTGTCTGTGATGTTATCTGTCTAAAGGGAATTTCAATGCACATACCATGGGAGATATGAAACATGGTGCACCTAGGTTTGCAGGATGACTCGTCACTCGTCTACAGGGGAAAGACGCCTCACTTACTTGCTAGCCAGCTCTCCCGCCATGTGTGGAGTTTAACTCAACTAGCAAACTTGTATACGTGCCTCCGCTACCGCCGCCACCTAGCAGTATATACCTACATGATTTGAACTTACTGTATGTATTTGTGAAATGTAAAGTTGTTTATTTATTTAATATTCTTATTACAATAACCTAGGGTGGGATCGTTTTAGGTTGCCTCGGGGTAGGAATCTAATTCCTTTCCTTCGAACCTAGTCTTAAAGATAAAAAGTTGAAAACTAGCGCAAGAAGTAAGGTTAGTAGTATAATTTAAAAAGGGCGGTTAGTAACAAATTAAAGTTTGAGCGCTAGTCGCCATATTGTAAAAATGACCGCCAAACTGTTGCTAATTTGGCAGCCAGTTATCTACAATTAACCTGTCCATATACGTTCGTTCTTAGGTCGTAGAAATGTTGGGAGGGGGAACCAAACGGCAAACGAAAATGATCAGTGGAGCAACGTGCAGTGTACCCCAAATTCTGATTTACGGCATTAACAATATGAAGGGGGAAATACGGATTCCACTGCCCGCAATACAACAGCAATGTTAAAGAAAAAACATGACTTGAGACTGTAAAATCCCAAGGAAAAACAAACCGCAATTAACATTTTCTCTTATTGCGAAGCAGGCAAGAACGATTTAGCATTATTGCGTTCATTCTTCGCTATTTGAGCGATGACGTAATACTACTTCAGACTAGGAAAGAAACATCTACCGTGCACCAGTAGAGGCGCTGCTACAATAGATGCATGTGCCATCATAGGCCGTTTCAAGAACTTCCAAGACCTGATTCTAGTGCACAGGTGTTGCCAAATAACACTGCAACTACGTATACGAGATTTCAACGAGCTTTCGATGGTTTCTTTGAGTGAAATTCATAAAAATGAACATACAATTGCTTTGATTATGTCCGCTGGTCGGACCATTCGCATGTTTCATCTCCGATTTGCTACACTGATTTGCATGAGATTTGGATCCCGTGACTTTTTCTCCCTCCTCTTCTTGCATATATTGTATATGCGGCTCGTGTCTTTGATATGTACATTATTAAATATGTACACTTACATTCATAATCTCAAGGGATTCATTAAACACGGCGCATTCCTGTATTTCTTGCAAGCTTCGCTTAGTTCTGTGGACCTAAAATTTGCACTCCATATAGAGCCCTCTACAGCGTACAACAAAAACAAACATAATTACCCAAGTCCCAAACCCGAAGTGACGTAACCGTATATGTCGTATTAAATTCCATAAATTAGCTATTCCCCTGTATTTATCGGCAAGTGGTGTTTCTGTCTTCAATTCATTAATTATTAACACCTGATACCTCAACGAAGGGCAGCAATAGTCTAATTTCTCGATAAACGTTGATCAATGTTCATTATTTCCCGAGATGTGTGGTTAGGTATCGAGCAAAACCGTTTATAAAGCTTATAATGCTAGTGAATATCCCATATTCACTTGTTGCCCAGCGGACAGAACAGTTTACTAGTGGTCTTTCAAATCGTGTCTCGGTATTAGCGTATTTTTTGTCACAAGCAATATTCACACAAATGCTGGTCTAAACTGTACAGTTTTGTTACTTAACTATGCGTTTCAAACGTTAGATGTGCTGCACTCGTTTACACCCTCAGTTCTGTATCCACATTTACAAAATGAAAACAGTGCACCATAAGAAACACTGTTCCCTTGATAGACCAAAGGCTCCTACAAGGCGCCAAAACTCGTAATGACAATTATTTCGCTGCTTAACTTTTCGGTTTTCGCACGCCTGACCGCAGATCGGACTATACGTTTGTATTTTAGCAATCATTACCAGGAATGCAAATAACATGCATGTGGTGCTACATTATGTTTAGATTACCTATTTCCTTAGATCCCTTGTTCCGCCGTTATTTCTTGTAATTATTTCGTCAACGGCACAATCTTGGGGGGAAACATGTATTTGATGTTCCGACCACTTCATGTACATTTCTCACATTACAACAATATATCACGATGCACGGTCCTCTGGATGTCAAATTTATGTACAAATTCTTTTTTCTGAAGCCTTGGCAAACCAAAAATAATTCAGCTAAATATTACACATTCAGGCAAGGATATATGTGAAGCAAAATGACAAGCTATTTTTGCCACAATTAAACCACAATTCAATTCGGTGGGCAAATTTTAGTAAAAATCCCCAATTGCACTATCCATCCAGTAACAGACGAGTTGTTCCATGAGGACAATACAGACGCTACGAAGTGCGGCTGGATTTTATGCATATTCAAAATAGTGCGATATAATAAGATGTTAATAACGTCTCACTAAATGTGCAAAATTTTAAGTAATGCGAGTCAAAGTCTAATGAGTTCCTAATTTGGTGCCTGTTGCATCTCTGCTCCTTCAGTTTTGTTAGAATATGACAACCTCCCAGTTTTTAGTGTACGATGTCAATTGCTAATCGTAAATTATTCCGTTTAATTGTTTTACTTAGATGTGTAGTATATGTTAGAACCAAATTTCAAATATGTATTTTAAACTTATAACTTATTATACAATCCAACTCATGCACTATTCACACTTTAAAACAATAACTTCAACATTTAAAACCAATAAAATGTTAAAAACGTGTTTGTAAGTATAAAACCCTTACATGTTTCGGTCTTTTTTCACGACCATCTTCAGGGAGTCCTCCGCTGTGCTTTGTGCCGTTACTATTCTGCTAATTTGCGTTCGTTGAGTTCGTATTATTACACAGTATGTGGCCGCATGTGTATGTCATCTGTAATACAACAGTTCCTTAGAATAATTTCCACGATGTTCATGATATCCAGGATATAAAACGTGAGACATTTGATCTGAAGACCAGATTTACCTCTGTGTGTTTGGTGTTCTTGTCTGTTGATCTGCTTGTGAACTGTTTCGAAATGTGTGTGGGAGCTGTGCTAGTTCGTAGAGTTGGTTGAGTTCAATGATTTGTTCCGTGATAAACTGGTCCTGTTGGCGGTATATTTGTATGTACATATTTTCCCAGTGGTTCATTTTCATAATTTTTTTGCATTGTTGAATTACTTTTAGTGTGTCGTTTGCAGTTCCGTATTTGTGCGTTATTTAGTATGTGTGTGGCATATGCTGAGACCGGGTTATTGGTTTTGATGTATCGTATATGCTCTTTATGCCTTGTTGCTATGGGCCTGACTGTCCAAAAAATACTCAACCCAGCCCAAAAAATAGTTTCCCCATAAACATAATTCACAACATAAAAAAGAAATAGCCAAACAAGAGGAAAAACTGGTCAAAAAAGAGGAACAGCAAATAAAACAAACAATAAAAAATGGGTAACATTCACTTACCACAGCCCTCTGATAGGAAAGGTAACCAACCTGTTTAAAAACACCAACATAAAAATAGAATTCAGAGCCAACAACACAGTATATCAGCAACCGGTGCAGAAAACAAACAGCATGAACCCAAGTGGAGTATATGAAATAAAGTGTAACACATGCAGTAAGAATTATGTTGGACAGTCAGGCAGGCCCATAACAATAAGGCATAAAGAGCATTACGATACATGAAAACCAACAGCCCGGTCTCAGCATATGCCACACACATACTAAATAACAGACACGAATACGGAACTGCAAACGACACACTAAAACTAATTCAACCATGCAGAAAAAGTATGAAAATGAACCACTGAGAAAATATGTACATACAAATATACCGCCAACAGGACCAGCTTATCACGAAACAAATCAATGAACTCAACCAACTCTACGAACTAGCACAGCTCCCGCACACATTTCGAAACAGTTCACAAGCACATCACCGACAAGAACACCAAACACACAGGTAAGTCTGGTCTTCTTAAGATCAAATGTCTCACGTTTCATATCCTGGATATCATAAACATCGTGGAAATTATTCTAAGGAACTGTTGTATTACAGATGACACACATGCGGCCACATACTGTTTAATAATACGAACTCAACGAACGCAAATCAGCGGGAGGAATAGTAACGGCACAAAGCACAGCGGATCCCCTGAAGATGGTCGTGAAGAAAGACCGAAACATGTAGGGTTTTATACTTACAAACACGTTTTTAATATTTCATTGGTTTTAAATGTTGAAGTGATTGTTTTAAAGAGTGAAAAGTGCATGAGTTGGATTGTATAACAAGTGTGGCAACACGCACGGTGTGAACATTCAAGATTTGAAACTTGTAAGTTACTTGAATCTTTGACACTTTCGCAACCCAAAAAGTTAACAGCCACTTGCTCATCACTAACTCAGCATACTCTATAGTTCATTCTAATACGAGTACATTCTAGCGTTAAGGAGTGACATGACGATATGCGAAATTTAAAGAATGCATTAGCTGTTACTTTGCCTTAATAAATTATACCCACCTTCGGCGAACGAACTCATTCTCTTTCGTACATTTTGGACGTCCATTATTACTTGCTCACTCGTCACCGGCTGTTGTGTATCACCAAATATTACAGAAGATTAAGTTATAACTTGAAGGAACTTTGTTGAGAAAATACTTGAATATTGTTACGAGCCTACAATGCTGATTTTCCGTCTTCTGTTGTTGCAAGGTAAGCCGTACTCGATATGTTATTTCTAAATTTCAGTGAATTAAATTCTGTATTGAGCTGAGCGAATTTAGGAACTTTACTTAGAAAGTTTTTATCCAAATTCCAAATTCCACGCGTTTGTTATGAGGGCAGTTAACCACTTTAAATAACCAAATTATACATTGTTAACCATCACGTTTAAGATAGCGCTGAATAATTGATTTCTCATCTCTTTGTAATATAGTAGCAAATTAGTAGAATAGAATATAACTTTATATAGTTATAAAGTTGAACAATTCTACTGATTACCTTGTTCGTCCTATTCCCGAGGCTGAGTTATTAGATCGATATGACTTTGTAGCAGCATTTAAACTACCGTTCAGATTTGTATATATCAACCTACCATGCTACCCTCCAAACACTGTCATCCGAGTAAAACTGGCAGAGATCCCTTATTATTCGTATGGCACTACAGATGTTTAACCCTTAGGCGCCGGGATTTAAATGCCCCGTGCAGTGGCTGCCTGCCGGAGTTTTTTCTGGGGTTTTTTAAATTTCAATGCATGCTCTT
>Ga0268261_10000406_pt1 | contig 26901 bp, 21 predicted proteins | sample TergutNc150P1_FD_190353 | JGI IMG/M metagenome (GOLD analysis project Ga0268261, IMG submission 190353) | Nasutitermes corniger P1 segment gut microbial community from laboratory colony in Florida, USA - Nc150 P1 (SPAdes) (version 2) | ecosystem: Host-associated > Arthropoda: Insects >... | reverse complement strand
TCGCCTGCTGAGATCGTGGGTTCGAATCCCACCGGGGGCATGGATATTTGTCTGTTGTGAGTGTCGTGTGTTGTCAGGTAGAGGTCTCTGCGACGAGCCGATCACTCGTCCACAGGAGTCCTACCGGCTGTGCTGCGTCGTTGTGTGTGATCTAGAAACATCAAGAATGGGTGCTCCATATATATATGACATTAGTCACCTAAGGGTTAATGATGCTTTGGGGAAATAATCGCTGTATACTGATACACTGTGGGGCCACATTCAAGTGCATGTTAACAGCGATGTGCGTCGTGTTGCAAGGGTCTAGACACTTGCGCTACCGACAAACGCCTCAGTACAAGCTGCACCATGCGGAGAGCGTGAACGGCCTTGTGCCTCGTTTGTCTCCTCAACAGGACAAGGCGAAAGCACTGCGTTTCCAACAAACCCGCAATTTATGGCTGGAACTGCTCGTAGCAACACGTTTGAAACTTGGTTACCGGGTCTGTGTCACTTCCACAGCTTTATCAAGCGGCCACTTACTTGCAAAATGCCAGTTTCACGCCGGAGGCTAAGTGTAACTTCATTTACGTGCATCGGAGAAGTGTGGCCCCTCAAGCGCTTATTTTCACAGCACTTGCTACTGCACTACGGCCTCATGTGATGTTCTGTATGGGACTTCAGCCAAATCGGTTGACAAGTATGGAAATTACGGGCAGAAACATAGTTACGCCCTTATGTAAAATACGAACCGATTTTCCATACAACTCACACCTGCTACACCGAATGTCACCTTAATCCAACAAACCGTTTACGTCGCCAATACCTGAGCCCAAACAGCCGTGTCTTGCACAAAGGCGTTATCTTTTTTTTACTTCAATCACTCAATATCAGAAAGACGCAGCACACTTTTCTAAGGAATTTAGAATTCTATCTACAATTAAGATTCTGGTGTATGTCGCCATGCCGTCTGGCGGACAGGTGCCACCGATTCCGAGAGACCTGCAGTCTACATCTTCAGGGTGGCCGTCGAGTTACAGGGCATCCCACCAAGTGTCACATTCAAGACACTTCCGACCACGATAAAGTCAAATGTCGCATGTGCGCAGAGATCCCGGGCGACTACATTTTGTTCGTTGGCATCAATACTTTCAGGGCAACTGCTGCTGCTTATCATAAAAAAAGTGTTTCAGCTGACACGCAACCAGCACAGTGAGGTTCACAGGTCACTCCACAACTGTGGGCCCTCCCTCAACATGGAACTGGCTGGAAGTCACATTTGTGGCTTCTACATCTGCAGGTGGCTCATAGATTTTTAGTCAGTTTGTGGACTCTCTGGATTACCTTGTTCAAGAATATGTAGGGGCACTGACATTCGGCCTTAAAACAAATTGAAGTAGTCTGAATCAACACACACAAACTGCACAAAGACCAATATAATGTACAAAGGTCTACATCATGAGCAGTGCCACTCCAACATATCACTAAGTTTTACACATCAGACATGAAATTTCATGGTACCACACAAACATGGCTCTCTCCTTTTCATACTTAACCTTTTGAGCCTGTGTGTGTGTGTGTGTGTGTGTGTATCTGAGAACAAACAGCAATTATTTCCCTATACAGCATTAACTGATTGGTTTTTATAACCGAGATGGAGTGTGTTTAGTGCACAGTATGAACGGAATGTTTATATATAATTCAGTTACTCTTGGCCTTTCAATCATTAAGCTGTACCAAATAATTCTCCTGTCTTTGACCACGCATGTCAGCCATCCCTCTTTACCCCACTCAACAGCTCATAAATACAGAAATAAATGAAGTTTGGAAATAAAAATAATGCAGAAGAAAATGGAACACACGTCTGCCAACCATACACGTGTGAAGAAAAAATCCCAACTGGAATGGAACAGGTTGCTGGGAAACCCTCATGGTGCAGCAAGGTTGCAAATGTTCATCTGACCAAGCACACTGTTGTTTTTGTGTACATGCGTGTGTCTCCGTACAACTAGTCTCTCACAGGCCCAATGTACATCCTGCAGAAAACAGATGAATGGAAATGGACTCATTGTGGTATGATGCCGAATGAGAAAATACTTCAGACAGAAAACAGTCCCACCGTCACTATCCACAACAAATTGCACATGAATTGCCTTTGGAGCAAATCCAGGTCTCCAAGGTGAAAAATCAGTGAATGAGTAGAAGAAATGTGGCACAGACCTGGCTGGTTGTATCACCAGTGGAGTTATGGCACAGACCTGGCTGACTGTATCATCAGTGGGACTGTGGTACAGACCTGGCTGACTGTATCACCAGTGGAGCTGTGGCACACACTTCACTGGTTGTATCGCCAGTGGAGGTGTGGCACAGACCTGGCTGGTTGTATCACCAGTGGAGGTGTGGCACAGACCTGGCTGGTTGTATCACCAGTGGAGTTATGGCACAGACCTGGCTGACTGTATCACCAGTGGAGCTGTGGCACAGACCTGGCTGGTTGTATCACCAGTGGAGTTATGGCACAGACCTGGCTGACTGTATCATCAGTGGGGCTGTGGTACAGACCTGGCTGACTGTATCACCAGTGGAGCTGTGGCACACACTTCACTGGTTGTATCGCCAGTGGAGGTGTGGCACAGACCTGGCTGATTTTATCACCAGTGGGTTGTTCACATCCAGAATCTTAATCGGACACAAATTTAACCTTTGCAAAGAACAGAGGCATACACATGTCAAAATCACAAATGCTCTTAGACATTTAAGGGAGTAATTCATAATATATCAGCAAGGTTACATGACAATACAACCGAAAAAACAAGATTCCCACTTGGTTTGATGTTACCAATCAATTTCCAAGTAAAGTGGCTTTCCTTCCATAGAGGTAGAAAGAATGTCATTAACCCTTTGAACGCCGAGTTAAATCCCATTTGCCATCTGCTGGCATTATTAAGAGCTCACCATATTTTCCACGTTAGCAGGATACGGGTTAATTAAATACACAACAACTAAACACAGAATATTTTTATCACCAGACCGCTTGCCGTGGAGTTGCTGATATTGCTGCACAGTGACCAAAAGGCATCACTGCTACAGTACTCAGCCCAGCAATAAAAATTACTCGGCATTACACAGGATTTGTCCAGTCCGGCACATTCTACTGAAAACTCATTTAGATTTGGACATTCACTGAAATATTATCATAAAACTCACAACTTGGTTTATTTAGTGATGCTATTAGAACCTGGACCATATAGTGTTGATGGTATAGGGATATGAATATGGAGGTTTGGTAAAATAACCAATTGGAAAAACAAGAATACTCATAAAATAAACCATCCCAGTATCAATTTGCACATTCCAAATCTCACCCAGACCACTCTGGTACTGAAATGGGGTCTTGGGGGTGATAAGCCAGTAACTAGTCACGTGGGCTGCAAAAGTGGATGGTGGACTTCACAACCCTGTCGGTAGCTCAGACTATACATCAAATGAGATGACTAATAAAGAATAACTGAAAAGCACACTAATAAGTATCACCACGATCTAAATACAACTACAGTTCCAGTATTTGCTTTTGGAAAATGAAGAAAAACACAAAAAACACTCCCATCACAAGAGCCAGCATTAAGGGTGTGATCAGATGCAACAGAAAGTACTCAGGCAAAAGCTAAAAATATTTACTAATGGTAGGGATGGTATTTTGTTGAACATGGGTTCCTCACATATAAGCAGACTGATCCCGATGTTCAGAATGTGGTATGGCACAACACATTTTGAACATATCTACAAATTCAACACACATACACTACATGACACAATATGTTAAGTGTCCACATAAACACTGACACACACTGACACTCCACACAACAACCTACAACAAGCACCCCACTTATTTAATAAAAACAAAACTACATGAAAACTTCATTTTTCTTATTCTTCTTCTCTGGTACTACAGCCCATTTCAGAGCTTGACTACCTCAACTATGCTCTCCCATTGGTAAACAACTAGTTCTTTGGTCTTGCAGCTTTCACTCCCTACGATTTTTATACTTTGTTCTCTGCTGCCTACCATATCATTGAAGGTTTCCTCCCTTAAAATCTTCATTAGTGTTTCTCTAGATGGATGTGCGGATATCGCACAGGCCCCAGCACAGAAGGATGTAAGAGAAGTCATAGTACAAGACACAAAGAAAATAACACTCCGAAACACAAGTCACAGTAGAAAAGTAAGTAAATTCAAAACCAAAGTTCAATGGAAAGTGGTAAATACAAAGGTTTTGACTGCGTCATCAACATTTACAAACATACTATTCAGAAATCCTTTTCAACACGCGTTAAATTAAGGATGCGTCTGTACTTACGTAAATGAGACCAGAATAGTATCGGTCCTTCAAGTTATGTAGCACCGATGCTTCATTGAGGCAGGTCAATTCGGCCATATCCTCCACTTTGTCGAATTTGGGCGGATTCATCTTCTGGAGGTCATCTTTAGCAACCAGTTGTCGTTTACCGGTCTCCACTATCTCAACTTCAACTTCGTCGCCACGTTCGCCTTTGATCCCCGCCGCCACAAAGCCGTGCGATTCGTGAGGAACCCACACTAATCGTTTCTGAGTCCATTCCGCTTGGGTGGCAGGATCATTAAACATATTTCTGTCAACAGAAAGACATTTTAGCTCCGGATCAGACCGGTCAACTTTCGTGTCACTATCCGCCATGTTGAAGAATACAGAGGCCTGTTGAGTAGTACTGTTCCTAGTTCGCACCACACTGATTGTAAACACGCCGAACTGAATCCCTTTCACAACCTTTGTTGCGCTGCTGACACTGTGAAGGATAAAGAACTGTAAAAACACAAAAGTCCTTGCTATCTACACAACAGAACCGACTTGTTGTTGGCAGAGCACATGTGCACAGATACACTCACGCCACTACTTCTCCAGCAATGACAGTTTAGGGAGGAGTGAATTTGCACCGGTGGCCGACGCCCGCTATCCCCGTATCACGTGATGAAATCAGTTTCTACCGCCAGAGAGCACTGCAATTGTATCCGATTTGCAAGGAGGTAGAAATTTCGAAGTGCACTTTCTAAAATAGCTCATTAGAATTTATTGTTTTCAAACCACACTACTGTAAGATCTCGTACAGTATACTCCTGTAACATTAATTCCGTCATCTGTTTACATTTTACTATAAGAACGCTTTTTGCGTGATAAATTTTTGGGTTAGAGAAGGGATATGAATGTAAGATTATCTTGCGGTACATTTCGAAATACGTTAATCCCATTTGATTTTCTTTTTGTTGTAATAATTCATTCGGTGTGATATAATTTTGGCAATAACAAAGAAAGTTAATAAACCAATAGTAAATATTTTTTTGTAATTGATAGAGGAAAAATACACAACAGTAAAACCTATAATTCACTCCTCTCCATGGACAACTAATAATTTTGTTTTCTCTTTGTCGTGACTCATTCATGTAGTCACGGCCCCGATCTTCAGAATGTGCTGGGGTAATCATTTATTGCTGCAGCTTGAAACAAGCGCGTGTAGTAGTTGATTTGCACGAAAACTTTCCCTTCTTGAGTTTGTCATTCGCCTCGAACACGTAACCTCACCGCGGGCTACGGACCTTCTGTTGATAAATGTTACATTTAAACCCTATATTCCAATATGCCCAAGTATGATTTGTTAAACATATTGATGCAACTGTATGAAAATAATCTTGTATCAGTTTATCTAGTGCATACATCAGTTACTTCAGAGATAAATAGTAGCCATGTGCACGGATATGCAATTCAATACTGTGGTCAGTGTACGGCTTGTGAGTATTGCAACATATACCAAACAGGCAAGCTGGCCCCATTTCAAAAATCAGATGTTGGATGAACTTCGCTTACAGACTCTGTAACATTGGTTCCACTACTGTAAAAGGTTAACGAAAAAGAGATCGTGTACCACGTACGTGGTGGCGTATATGAAACCGCAGCAACGTGAGCTGACTAGCACACTTGTTTATTGTAGTATATGTATGCAGCCTTAGGATTTGTATGGTTGCGTACGCCATTGGTAATGAAGGATGAATGTAGTAATTACGGTTTTTATTTTGTAACGTAATCCATAAAGGCTACTGAAATAACTTATTCAGCGAAACGAGGTTTTTCAATATGTCGATGAACCGCAAAGCTGCTCAACACAACACTGCAGCCTTCGATTTTGACTCTTTATAACGAAACCACCCGCTTAACAGAACATGCCCAACCGTAATTACCAGAGGACATACAACAATTCCAACACAACGGCAAACTTTTCCATGTAATTGTGGTCCAGCTCCACTCATTCTCACGCTTGACACTAGATAGAAGTGAGTGATTAACTTCACGCCCCGAACGTTTTGTTCACGGGCAAAAGCCTCTAGCACAAAGTGAAGTGAAGGCTGTGCAGGCCCCACAGGTAGTCTGGATGTTTCGGACAACAGAAATCTTTGGCTGATAACAGAAATTGAATCCCTGATTGTTAATCCAATTACATCCATTATCTTATATACACAAACTTATAAATTTTTGTGGAGGTGTATTTAAAGCTACAAGTCACATTACTGATCGCCCAATTTAACGTACAGTGTAATAAATTAAGGGTACACTGCAAATCGGAATATCTTGCCTAAATTACATATTTCACTGCTTTCCCTGTGCCTGAGAACTTGAAGATACCTAGTGGTACAAAATACGTTTTTTCCGAGTAAGGTATTCTCGCTGTGTGTACGTTTTGTCGGCATAAATTGAATGGGAGACTTAGGAATATAGCTGCTCAGGTCTGGCTGGCGTAAGTAACTTGATACTCAAGGCGAGAAAGTGACCATTCTTCGCCAATAAGCACTAAAATATTATTGCACTTTGTCGAAATACGTAAAATTATTTCACGCATGTCTTTGCTTGACTTTCTGTGACAAGTTTCTTCAATTTTTCTGAATTTAACGAACCTGCTTGTTTTAATTCCGTATTTCTGTCTCTTTATTCTCTTGGTTTTATTTTCCAGAGATTAGCATGGCCACGAGCGGGTATCCTGTGAACGATCCGTCGTCGGCGCTGTTGGGTACGAGCCACAGTTTTTTTGTACATGATACGTAATGTTTGTTGACGCCCCTCATCTATAGCTGTGATAACGTCAAGTATGGCAAACTGTGCGGACTATCTGTGATTAATTACCACGATATGGGACAGCGCAAATCGCAGCTGTGGAGATGACGTAGTCCGTGAGTTAAACTATGCGCAGCGGGGTTGCCAGGGTATGGCGTAAAAAAAGACAAAGTGCGGACGAACATCTAAAATGTGTTTATAGGATATGTACCCAATTAATCCGACAAAGGGTACAGTGTAATCGCCAAAGCAGCATATGAATAAGCACTATATGTTCACATTGATACATTTAGTTACTACAGTATATGTTTTAGAAAGATACACAGATTATTAGCAGTATGTAATAGGAATACGTTTAACGCCCGGGTGGGTGGGGGAGAATGCTGAGAACAAGAGACCATACATTAATGGTGCATGAATTGTATGGTTGGTCACTCCTGAACAGATGTAAAAGAACGTCTCAACTCCAAATTTTCTATATTCCATATTCGTATAATAGGGCACAACTAAGATGTGGAAGGGGAGGAGTGGGTGGGGTTGGTAGTGTAGGTACGCAGTGTAGGAGAACGTGGATTGCTAATTACCACCATAGGTTTTTAACATAGAAAATTAAACTGTATAAGTTCAGTCTCAATTCCACAGTGAAAGAGATGGTGCTGTTTATTGTATCCTGATTGTCATGAAGTTATACACTCGGCGGCCTCGTTTGTCGACCTAAATGTAGATAGCGCATACGAGGATGTAAATCTTGACTGATGGGCCTCGATTCTGAAAGTTAACCTCATATTTGATGAACTGGTGACAAAGAAATCAAGATCCGTTCAAAGAGTTGGGATTAATTTTTGTAGTGGGGTTTCTGAATGAATAATTTTCGAAATAAAATAGCACGTAAAAGCACAGTGGATGGATGCAGTATATGTTCTTTCGTACACTGCTGTGTAAGATGCTTGAAAGTTCCAATACCGGTATGAACATTTTGAGGTTAGGTTTTCAAATATGTTGCTGGTGAATTACAAACAGTCTTAGGCGTGTGACATTTTTGGAGCTTGATGGGTTACCAGTTTTATTCTGTACACATTTGTGTATGAGGATTGTAAGAACCAAAGATAAATGGGTGTGTGCACATAGACATATGTGTATACACATTTACCACAGGAGTGACCTAACCTAGACGCGCTAGAAATGAGGTTCTCACGGACGTGACCATTCGCCCCAAAAATTCGGGGACAGTTCTCGAAGTGAGATTTATTTTCCGAACTAATTTCAACCCCCCCCCCCTTTTATTTCTGTCCGGTTTCAACCCGTTTTAGTGATATTCTGTAGAATCGAGATTTTTAAGGGTCTTTGCAGCATTGCTGCACATGGAGCAATAAATAGTAAATATGTATAAAACACATAAAAATTATGATGGTAACTTTGTTTATTTTAATTGTTATTGCAGTGCTGCCACTGAAAGGTCAAGGGAAAAATGGTCACTTTTATTGTCTTGGCTTTGACTATCAAAGATGCTTTTCTGTGGAAGAAATCTGTATGTAGATGCATTAAAATCTGATATACGTGACCCTGATGTTAGTATATTTTTCTTTTGGTTTAGAGTAATGGAATGGTTCTGACAGTCTCTGAACACTTGGTCTTTTAAAAGTAAATTTAATTTTTTTTGTGTGCACTGTATCAGAATGCTTGGAGGTATGCCTAAAAATGTGTTAAGATGATGAAAACATCTAATATTTTCTAGTTCCAACCATTTGTTGTCATTCACTTTCTGGTTGTACCAGTCATATGTGACTGTATTTGAGTTCACAGTATATTTGTGTTGAGTTGTAAATACCACACATGGCATGTCTGACATTGGTTTCTGGTGACTTTAGCAGTTCAGACGTTAGTGATGGATAAATTTACACTCACTATGAATTTACAGTGAAACAGTTTACTTTTATAGAAAAGCCCATCTTGACATGTGACATTCCATGATTTTGAAATTTTCACATCCAGTAACATTCTAAAAACTTTTATTTCACAATAATTGTGCTGAGTCTAAGGGTAAATGTGTTGTCCATCCCAGTTACATATGCAGATAGTACAAATGGGCAGTTTTCTTCATTAACCAGATCTACCATATAAGAAAGTCAAATGCCAAGCAGTGGCAAGGTCAGTTTGCTTTATCATGCATCAGCAGCATGTAGAGGCTGCCCCACCTAGTATGAACTTTTAGACCTTGGACATGTATAGTTGTTATTTCTTCTTGGGCTTATCAGTGTGTTCCAGGAACTTCTAATTGGCAAGGGTTGATCAGAATGTCCACTGCTAAGTATCTGTTACAGTACAGTAACAACATTAGACTTGTCTTGCATTTCAGCAGATCATCAGCAAGTCAGAAAAATTTTGTGAAGACCATGGAGAGCAAAAACATTGTAAGTTGTTCAAGAACCAAGTACATTACAACACAAATGTCTGTTTTGTATGTCTCGGCTATGCCATTTATTGCTGTTGATTAATGTTATGTTATCTGTAATGTGAAATAAACTTTGCATTTTGCACATAGTCTATTTGTGTGCTTTTCATGATTCTCACAGTATGTCAGTTATTTCTGTAAAGATTAACCAAATGGTTTTTGTAACTGAGTTAATGTTTTTTATGTGGTGTAGAAACCAACTTTTTGGGACACATTGTATTAATTTTCAGATACGTGTTGTGGACTTAAGGAGTGACACAGTTTCAAAACCAACAGATGAGATGCGCAAAGCTATGTTTGAGGCTGCAGTGGGTGACGATGTGTATGGGGAAGATCCAACAGTCAATGGTGTGTAATTAGTGTAGAAGTTATTGCCCATTATCTGTATTATTTTCCCTGTGAAGTAAGAGATTTTCAGAGATTGTAGTGTCTGCATTTGGTGAAGATAAACTTACATATTTTAATGTATGGAAGAACTTTATTAAATTTGTGTTCTCAATGCCTTGTGTGAGGTTCACCAAGTTACAGTTAGTAACAGTATTATGTAACGTGTCAGATGTGCACAGTAAATGTAGCTCTGTCCGTCAAGTGTCTGTTGCCTGAATAAGCATGATTTGACTGCTCCTTGTCACCAAATGTAGGCCAACTTTGGTACACACCAGTGTGCTGTTCACCAACCCTGGGATATACCCAGTGTTGCATTCAGGAGGTAAACTGTGGCTGTTTCTCCAGTGAAGTGGCTAGAGCTAACCTCCATCCTCATGCATAATATGAAATTTCTGTCTCTTTGGTCTTCCAAGTAGCTATTTTATAAGACTTTTCCACACCAAAATCTTTACGTATTTCCTGTATCCTCTCATCTTTGCCAAATGCCCCCACATAAATCCCACATTAAAACAGCATATGCACTGTGAATGCTAGATAGCACCCTTTTGGATTGTATGCTTAAAGACAAAGAAAGTATAAAGGGGCTTTATTCTTGCTCATCAAGTGATACTTATAACCTCTGATATTCATTGACCTCAGCTTTTGTGTAATTTTGCAGCACTTGAAGCAAAGGCTGCAGCAATGCTTGGTAAAGAGAGCGGACTGTTTGTACCAAGTGGGACAATGGGCAACTTATTAGCAAGTATGCAATTTATTTGTGAATGATGATATCAGTATAAGATTTTAGTAAAGGTAAAGGTAAAGTTCACCCCATAACAGGACATGAAGGTCCAGAGGTGGAGTATAGCTCTACTCTTTCTTTAACCTTGGTGCAGAATGGGGGTGGGTGGTCAATGCCATGCCCTGGCCGCTTTACCCCGAGAAAGACCTGGTACTCATTGTATAGGAGGCTGGGTGGGTCCCAGGGCCAGTCTGGACGGGTGTGGAAAATCTCGCCTCTACCGGAATTTGATCCCCGGACCGTCCAGCCTGTAGCGAGTCGCTATACCAACTGCGCTATCCCGGCATAAGATTTTAGTACTGTAGCAATTTAAAAACTACCCAAAAAATGCAAGTAAATATGAGAAGTTATACAGGGAACAGATTTGGGATTTCCACAGTGCTGAGGTTGAGGATTCTGGTCTTTTGAGTTGTTACAATGCGTCACCCTACCAACTCCTGAAGAGAAAGTTGCTACAACCCTTCCAAATGTCAGGATATATTAAAGTGCCTGCTAGAGGCTTATTCAGAAAGTAAGTACTGTGTCGCTGTACAAAAAAACATGAGTAAGGTTTCGCACAAAATTTTATTGTTATCAGATTCTACATTCTTCACACTATTTTTCCACATATTCGCCGCCATTATTGAGGCACTTACCGTAGCGGGGCACAAGTTTTTGTATACCCTCCTCATAGAATGCGGCTGCCTGCAATGTTAGCCACTTCTGCACTTCATCTTTCAGGTCATTGTCGTCGTCAAATCGCTTGCCACCCAGGAACTTGATTCAGGTGTGATATGGGACACCCATATCTTGTCTCCTGTCACAGTATGGCTCAACATGCCGTCTCGTTCCTTGTGATAGTGCATCAGAAATGTCAAAGCACATGCAACATGCTGTTTTTTGTGCTCCTCTATGAGCATCTTGGGCACCCATCGTGCACACTTTCCGATAACCCAAATGACTACTGACAATGTCATAGAGTAGAGTCCCTGAAATCTGAGGAAAGTGCAGGGACAGATCAGAAATTGTGAAATGTCTGTCGTCATACACTCTTTCGTTGACCTTACGTACCAAATCATCATTCACCAAAGATGGACGCCCACTTTGCGCCTCATCGTGCACGTTCTCTCGTCCTTCATTGAACATCCGAACCCATTTCCTAACCATGCCATCACTCATTGCATTGTCACCATACACTTGACAGATGTGATGATGAATCTCACTTGGTAGCACATTCCTAGCGTTCAAAAAACGAATTACAGACCGTATTTCACAGTCGGTGGCCCCTTCAGTTGTCTTAAACATGTTTAAGGCACAGGAACAAACATAAACATAACACGAATTTCATGAAATGGCATCTGTGGCTTCTCAATTGATAGAGGAAGTCACTGCACGTGCGCAAAGGGACAGTCTCAAGGATGCGCGAGAGATATGCGCAGACTGTACTTACTTTCCGAATAACCTATGTACATAGAGTGACATCCATCCCATCCCAAAGACCAGAATACTTAATGAATTCAAAAGCAAGAGATGTGTGATAAAAAATAGTAGTACTAGTAATAGTAGTAGAAGGCATAGTAGTAATAATAATGTTTCTTCCAGTTATGGTTCACTGCAGCCAAAGAGGGAGTGAAATGATATGTGGAGAATTCAGTCACACTTTCTTGTTTGAGCAGGGTGGACCAGCACAGGTATTGCATGTATGGTAGTATTACTTCCATCAAGTCCTTGTCATTTTGCATGATGACCTGCATTCTCATCTTAGTGACAGTGCAAGTGACAACAGCTCTTCACATGCACAGTAGTGTGACCTGACTTTACAGTCTTCCTACATCAGCCATGTGAGTGTAGTTGCTCCATAAGCAGAAGCACATGATTTCATGCTCTTGATTGTCATCACGTCAGCCCAAGCTAGCTGACCTAATGCCACGTATTTGATGGAAGTAATCCTATTATAACAGTCCCATGATGGTCCCGAAAAAAATGCCCATGTAAAGGGTAAATCCTACTACAAGCTTTTGTTCTTATGAGGGATTTGTGCTTCATCCTTGTTAGTAGTGTGCTGCCTGATGACAGAAACTGGAGCATCATCAAAAAATATTTTAATAAGCCTATTTTGAATTGACCATATACACCATGTAGTTTATGTGCAATCGGCAAGGAGAAAGGCAGATTTATAACTCAACCAAAGTACAAAATCTACACTTTTGCTCCTGCATCTTCACAACAAAAGAAGAGAGATTACAGTAGTTATTGTTGCTAGATCAAATGGGTGAATTTCTGTCATGTCTTTTGGACCAGGATTTGCCACTGGTACATCACATACAAGGTGATTATTTTACCTGACAAGTATCAATTGTGACTTCCTGTCAACTAGCTTATATTATGTAGTGAAGTGAAAAGAACTAGCTGTTATAAAATAAGGTCCCTGTGACTTAAGATATAAAAATGTATTTGAGCCTTGTTGTGATGCAGCAGTCCACATACACTTCAGATCAAAGTCTCATTTAATGATATACAGCAAGAATTGCTCAACTGAACTGCATCACAATCCTCCTATAAGCACACAAGACCAAGTGCAATAAAACCATTTGCAACTTGGTTCACTTAGGCAATAAGGCAGAAGTGACACAAGTAATTTTCTCTCAGATTGCTGGAGTACAAATATGGCCACTGCGCAACAAGCCAGATGGTACATTTGACTTGGATGAAATGGAGCAAAAAGTGCGGGATCATGAAGATGACCATGAACCCAAAACATCTCTCATCTGTGTTGAGAACACACAGAATTGGTGTGGTGGGAAAGTGTTACCTCTGGAATGGCTGGATGATGTGAGTACTGTACACATGGATTGCGACTGAACACCTGCAGCTTATCACTGTGAAGGTTTACCTTCACCTAAGTATTTTAAAAATTCATTTTATACCTTACAGTAATCACTAGTATTCTCCATTATAAAATCAGTCTCTTACAGTTATTTATAAAAATAATATATCTTTACTGTGAGAATCATAAAAAGATGCATACACTTCGCAGGCAAAATGCCCACTTTTTTAATGTTAAAGCTGGAGGTGGATGTAGCAGCTGTTGCCATCGCGGAGTATGACATCACATCGTTGGTATATCACTGTACTTCAACAGAAATAGATTCTGTGCCCAATAGCAAGATGGTTGTTAATGGTGGTATAAGCCATTTCTGTAAGAACTGCAGTAAATGCTTTGCTGTCAGAGAGTTGTGGCAGATAACATTTCTTTCTAGTTGAGGATTTAGGTCTACTGGGATGTGACACTGTCATTGGGTGAGCCGTTCCAAACATTTCAAAGGTTTGTTTTGCCTTCATCTGCAGTGGTGAAGCAGTCAAATTATTCTTTTTGGACCCCTCAACCCTTGGAGATGAAGGCATTACAATCCTTTGCAACATCAGGCACCACATGCCTAGTGGGACAGCATTACATGCCAGAAGACATGAATCCACAGCAACACCACTTTGAGGTCCCAGTTATTGTCTTCAATTGTAAAAAAACTGGGAACTTCAGATGAGACGATACTGTGTCATGCTCACAACATGGAATGAATCAACTGCAGCCTAGATATTCCTGAGTTAATGTGGTGCAAGTCTGTTCAGTACATGTAAATCTGCAGTGTCAAAAGAATTTACTTCTGTAAAGTGTCATAAGACTGACCATATTTGGAATTACAAATCGATTAATCCACTACAACAAACTACTTAATACCCTCTCACTTTTTTCAGTTGGCAGCACGTGTCAAGAAACTTCACATACCTCTACACATGGATGGCGCTCGACTGTTTAATGCTGCAGTTTACTTAAAAGTACCAGCATCACGTATTGTCAGAGACTTCTCATCTGCCACATTCTGTATCAGTAAGGGACTAGGCGCTCCTGTGGGTGCCATTTTGGTTGGGGACAAGGAGTTCATACGCAAGCAAGTGTCATTGTGTCTTATCAGTACGCTTCGTCCTCTTGCAGTTAAGCTTTTGTGTGATGTGGTGACCCAGTTAGGTTGGTATTTTCACATTACAAGTAAGATTAAAAGTATGTCTTGGTCAGGTCTGAAAACTGTTTTAGTGGTACTGCCTTACATATAGTTCTAAGTGGTAACTAAGAGATAAGGTAACTTCATGCTTCTTACTTCTTGTTAATGATGCCTAGCAGAGGAGTAGAAAATCAAACACTGCACCATGACCTGTCAGGAAAGCTCAGCCAAGGCACATATGCAGGGTGTACAGCTGACAGTGCAATCTCCTTTTGGAATCTACAGGCCCACTCATAGCATTACTGCATAGCAATCAGTGACACTGTCTGCTCTGAAGTACTCAGTTCCCTGTGACAGTGAAAGGGCTCAGGAAGAATACACTGTGGAAGCTTCCTTGTGAGATTTGAAGTTCTCACAGTGGTGCTAGATGAGACTCAAGTCTTCTGGGATGTTACATCACTTATTCCTATTATAAGCCAGATTAATTCAGTCCACAGCTTTCCATCCTGTTTCTTTAAGATCCATTTTTATTATTAACTTTCCATCTGTGCCTGGGTCTTACAATTGGTCTCCTTCCTTCAGGACTTCCAACCAAAACACTCTATGCCTTTCTCCCTCATACATGCCATATTCCCTGCCCATCTTATTCTCTTGGCACGTGATACCCCATTTCGGTCTATAAGTACATTAGAACACTCTTTAAATGCGTTACTTTGTACTGTAATATGTATACTTGGTTTGGTTACAGGAGTCGACGTTTAAGGAAGGCATTAGGTGGAGGAATGAGACAAGCTGGTATCATAGCAGCAGCAGGAATTGTGGCTCTTGACTCAATGGTTGACAGGCTGCAGGAAGACCACAGGCGAGTGAATGCCATTGGGAAAGGTGAGCAGTACATGACTGCAACTAAGGAGGGAAGTTCTTCAGATGCTACTGGTTGTTTAGCAAGTCAAGACATTCCCTAACTTTTATGAAGCCATATGATTCATTACAGAGTTAAAGACAGCCACCAGTGGCTCTCATCCTCAGCCTGATGAACTGCAACCACAGTCTCATACTCTATTATTAAAAGAAATGTTTCAATATCACGCAAGTTTTGGGGTTGTCATGGTCGTGCTGCTGAAGATTTGACTCTTCTGGGATGTGACAATGTATTGTGGGGTTAGTAGCTCCCGGTGTTTTAAAGGAGCACAGCACCTGCATGTTCAGGGTCAAGCAGTTCAAGAACTAGACAACTTGACCCTGAACATGACGGTTCTACAACCCTTCAAAACACCATGAACTACTCACTCGAATTACAGATGAGTGGAGTCTTCGGACACGAATTTAGAAGGAGTACATTTTGTTGAAGATTAGTGGTTTGCTGGACCATGTACGCCAAAGTATGCCAAAGCATAACACAGCACTTTGCAGACCGCACGTGTTTTTGTCTCCAGTTGAAATTCTGGGAAGGTCAATGGATTCAGTGACTGAAATTAACTCATCCTATATGACAAGTCTCAGTATATCCTCAGGCAAAACTGTGTGTGAAATGGAAAATTAGTAGTGGCTATTACATGGTTTGCATGCTTCTACTAATGCTGGCATACCAAAGAGTGTTATTAAAGCTAGCAAAGTACCCTGAAAACATATGTTCTAAAAGAAGTAAAGTATATGTAGACATAATAAAAGGCTGTAAAAATACAGTTTCAGAAGGATCCTTTTACATGTTGACAAACACCACAAACCTGTAATTCTCCCTGAAGGTGGTGAGGATTGACTGACAAATGTCAGAAAGTTTATGTAAATAAATACAATATTGTTATTCATTCCTCGTATGTGTGCAGTGGACTGTATTTTTCATTATTTATAACTGTCAGCTCAGAATACTAGGTGATGCATGAAGTTACAAAGCCCAATAATCTGCAGTTATATTCCTTGCATGAACATGTGGACAGTGCTTATTATTTTCAGCTGTTGCCGAGTCTGGGAGTAAAATCTTTGAAGTGGATTATGGGAATCTTCACACGAATATCCTCATCATAAAAATCAATAGTCAGCAGATCACCGCTCAGGAATTCTGTGACCGTTTGGCCATGGTAAGGATATAATACTGACTGGTAAAGGTAAAGGTAACTTCACCCTAGAATAGGCCACGAAGGCCCAGCGGGGGAGTAGATGTATAGCTCGACTCTTTCTTTAAACTTGGCGCTAGATGGGGGTGGGTAGTCAACGCCACACCCTGGCCACTTTACCCCCTGGGAAAGACCCGGTACCCATTGTATAGGAGGCTGGGTGGGCCCCAGGGCTGGTATGGATGGTGAACAAAATCTCGGCCCCCACCGGGATTCGATCTCTGGACCGTCCAGCCAGTAGCGAGTTGCTGTACCGACTAAGCTATCCCGGCCCCCCTAATACTGACTGGGGACTTATATCTTAAACTTCTGAAAACACACATAAAGTGATGTGTCACTTATGGTCACCACATCTTGACATTCTGCAGTCAAGTGTTTGGCACACCTTCTGTGTGTTCAGGAGATCATTGCTTCAAATTTCAGTCCAGAGACTGGCCACCCTGACATATTTTTGTGGTTCCCCTCAGTCCCCATAGGCATATCCAGGGATGATAATTCAGATGTGGCCTTCATGAACTTTACTGGAGGAACGGGAAGCCTGTGTCCTGTTAAATGCAACTCTTCATGGATGAAAGGGAAAACACGATTCTGTGCAGGTGCAGGCATGAGCATTTAAAGACGACAGTGTAACTCCAGCCATCAGCAGCTATGTTGTGATTTAAAGGCCAGATGACAAAGGTTAATTACCATATTTATCCAAGTATAAGATGACCCCCTTTTGAAACCTCCAATTATCAGGAAAATATCTATACAAAACTTCTTGCACAATTATGTAAGACGACCACCAACACTGCAGACAGTGAATTAGGAAGAACTTCTCATCTTATGTTTGGGTCAATGCAATAATTATCCACTATCATATTATTGAATGCTAAATAGTATGAGTTACTAACAGGAACATTGGATAAAAATACATATAAATAAATGGATATGTTGTATAATGTTCCAAAAAACTGAATAAATATCATTGCATTATGATGCCACATTTAGATATCAATAAAATAATTAGTATGATAATTACAGAGAAAATTTTACAGTGCAAGATCACTCTTACTTACAGGTTACAGAAGATGAATCTGCTAATCTTGGAAGAAACACGGCAATTATCAAGATCTGTCCTGTGACAAAGAACGTTGTTCGACTTGTCACGTACTTTGAGATTACTGACGCTGATGTTGAAGCAACAATTGACAAACTGAAATTTGTTATGCAAGAATATGAGTAACCTTGACTACATATGTAGGAACATGATTCAAGTCAAACTTGTATTAGTGTTAATAAAATACAGTAACTGTAGATGCAAAGTATTACAGGAATCACACATAACCTCAAAACATGTGCATATGATCCCATCTGGAAACAATATGATTCACCTATGTATAAAACAAACAGATCCCCTTGTAGTGCAATTTAAATGCACCACACTGTCAACAGCAAAAACAAATCAAATATCTGTACTTCAGTTTAATGGCTTCCAAATTTCAACTATTTAGGTCCTCTTCTTCTGGTGTACTGACTGGGAGGTGTGTATAGTTAAGCTCTGCAGTTTTGTGAGAATCAGAGTGTTGCATTACCAATGGTGTGAACCCTGGGATAGTGTACTGTATGTATAGGTGCCAAGAAGTGTGGAGGCTGGTGGAAATATTCTAGCAGAAGAGGGGGAAAAAAGTGAATAATTTAAACAGAAAGTAAAAATGAAATAAAACTCAACATATTACATTTATCAAACTGTTTTAATTCAGGTCTCATCTCAATGAGGAGGGAGCCAGGATAGCTCAGTCAGTATAGTGACTAGGCTATGGGCTGGACAATGTTTAAGCATTTGATTACCAGGAGAGGAAAGTTTTTTTCTCTTCTCCAAAATGTGTAGACCAGCTATGGGGCCCACCAAGCCTCCTGTTCATTGGATACCCAGAGTTCTTTTGTTAGGGGTCAAGTGGCTGAGGCACGAAGCTGACCACTCAGCCCCATCTATGGCCAAGGCTAAGAATGAGTGGAGTTATACCTCTGCTCTCCATACATCTTCATGGTATGCACAGGGACAACTTTACCATTCTTATCTTATCTCTGTGTGTCTACATGTTCAGGGACAGTTTTGACAGACTCTGTAGGAATGTGAATGCCATACTCCTTATATGAAAATGGTACCAAGAAGATTGCCAACAGATTTCCTGCAAGATTTGAGGTTTTCACAGTGGTGAAGATTCATACTGTGGTCTTCATAGTTATGACACAATTTTTCTGGCCTGAAGATGGAGGTAGTTTCTACAAAGCACTGGTGTCCATGCACCATACTATACAAATCCATGATAAACTCATGGACTGTGGGTGGATGTGGCCAACAGCATACCCCACTCACCTGCCATTCCACATCGTACAGTCCCAGTTAGCCGCATTGAATGTGGCAGGGAAAATGTGAAGAAATGCAAAGTTCTGGGTCAAGATGTTGCAGCCGATGGAACACAGTGTGATGTACTGTGGGCATAGTGGTTGAAGGATTACACATAACAAAGATATAATCAAAGGGTGTCACTATGCCACACATTAATTACCTCTTAACTGAATAAACCAAACAGTTTATTTCCAAAATCCCACAATGCAGTGCAAAAACATGTGCCTTACATTTTCACTGTGTATTAAAATGCACAAAATAAACACCATGCAAAGATAGCGGTCCTCACACCGTTATGATACACTGCAATCAGTGTTCTGTTATCATGCCACAGAAGAATTCACAAGGTTAATCCCCTACCCCTGGATGTTACGCTTCCCTTCCAGCATGCATTACAGTCTTTTTGTTTGGAATTCAACTTTTGGTGATCACCCATTTTAAAACCACTGTTTTGACGTTTACTGACTGTTTCTAGTATATCTGGATAACATGTGGCTGCCAAGTTGGTTTCCAAACTGTCCACTCTGCAGATCACTCCCAGCTCAGTCAAGCTGCATCCTTCATTAAGTGAGGTTGATGACTTCCATGCATTATGCAATGAGACTCGCTTGTGATTATGTAATGTATTTTATGCTTCTAACAATTGTATCGCATTTCAAATACACTAGCCATGCAGTTCACATGGATGTTGACAGCAGTAACTTGTTAGAACAAGCACTTTGGCCTGGCTGAGAGGTATGTAACAATAGAAAGAACAATAGGCAGCCTTGAACATGATCACCCATACTAGCTTCAGAACAGCTGCCATAGTTACCCAAATATAAGACAATTCCCTTCAAAATCTTAAATTTTCCAGAAAATACCTATACAAAACCTTTTGAGCTTTGTGAATGATTACAGGCAATTGCTCATTTTTCAAATGATGAATTAGCAAAAAATTCTCATCTTGTATGTGGGTAAATATGGCCTATACTGTTGGTACACAAATACATCAGACTCCCCACCCTTTCCACTATCATCTGTTTTACTATTCATCACAACTGAGCTTTTCTTTGTACAGAAATTAAATTTGCTGTTCCATGCGTACAGATTTAGTTGGTACAAAAACCTGTTGTCCAAAATTCACTCAGATGAGAAAGATGATAGTATTATGCAACAGCATGATATGGATGATCAGCACAGCTGTTCAGCTGGTATTGTGAATTCACTCTACTAATGATTTATCCTCTCCAGTACCAACACCAACTTTACAAACTTACTGCCACGTTATTTATTTGCAAGTAAATTAAGCTCTGGCACAAGGAAGAATGCAAATAAAGATGATGGAAGAAGGTAAATATTAATCCATTAGAATGGATCATCTCACAGAATGCTGCAGTACCAAATATATCATTATACACTATTAGGAAAACATTACAGTAACTCTGAGGATTATTACTCATCTAGGAAAAATCAAACAGACTTGAAATATTTCACAAACTGGAAAATAAAATTTAAAAACTATCACAAAAATTATATTAATACAGAGAAACAATAATGTATTATTATTATTGCTTGGCATTATGGGATTGGAACTTACTATAAAACAGGAATGCCTCTTCAGTGTTCAGATCCTCTTGATGGATGAATATGGATACAACGGTTGAAACGTGTTGTCAGCTAAACAGATGTGTGAAATGTGTAAGGACAGAATGTAATTACAATCAAACATCCAATTGAAAGATTTCAATTTAAGATTTTCAGAATACATGCATATGATTACAGACAGTGACACCATGCAATCTTGTAGACCATTGTTGTGGAGGAACTGCTGATTCAGTCATTGCACTAGTAGTGACACACTGATAGCTCTCTAGCAGACTGCATGGCATCACTTTCCAGAATAATTCTAAGTACTGTAATATACAGCAGGCACCAGCCCAAACATTTAGAAGCCACAATTGTTTTTTTATTTATGTTGTAATGATTAACCCTTTAACGCCAAATGACTTATAAAGACGTCGCACAGTGAGCCCTTTAAATAGCCAAACGACTTACTCGTATAAAGACATTGCAAACAGTGTGTCAAAGTTTGGAGGAATTCTGTTCACTCCTATTCGGTTAACTGCTGTGGCTTGCTATGCATCAGGACCCTTGATGGTCAGGCTTTCATTCAGAAGCCAGAATGTGCCCCCTCCACCTCCTAAATGCCTCCACAAACATCGATATATACGTAGACACTTAGTAACTGCGCATTTTTCCCAGCTGACTAATATGGTTCTGACACTGCGTGCTTTGATTATCGCTTGCTCTGGGGTTCACTGTGGGTTGAAATTTCAACACTGCCCTATGAAGTGAAAACTCTTTCTTGACCAGAAAGGTTGTCAGTGGCACACTGTATACCCATAGAATTCAGACAAAAGTAATGCTCAAAAATGGGAGATACCCACAAATATCGATGTTTACAGCTACAGGAGGGCCCACAGACCTGCCTCTTGTAGTGCTGGGGTAATCTGTAGGGGTTGTGGGGTAGTAACATGCAACACACAACTGTCAATCTACTATCTACTTGGGCACCCTCAAATAGCGGGAATTTCATACGCAGTTACATTGTAGCTTTAGATGTTTTGCTCTCACTGTAGAAAACGTTTGTATCTTTAGAGGTATAATGTTTCTGCAACTCTGGCCAGTCATATATAATGTTAACAAGGCAGATGATTGTAGGTCTCAGAGCCATGGCCGGGGAAAAAAAATAAACTTGAGGAGGAAGCCATCAGTGAAATTCTGGTTGCTGACACGGCCTCGGAATTAAGCGTGGACGCTAGCAATGTTGATGACTATTTTGAGGAAGTACTACAACAACAACAACAACAAGCCTCAGCAGAATTCACCATAACAAACACTGGCCAGCGAACCTGATCGTGCTGCCGCCTGTGTTCTTCTCGCGGCCAAAGAAGGGGCACAGTGCGCCAGATGTGACTGGCCTGCGAGTGGTGCTTTGTTTCGCGGAATATCACACAAAAGGAAATTTGTAACATATCACTCTCTTTGTGAATACTGTGTGTCGTGATAAAACAGTGATCCAAGGTGCCACAGACCTTATGCAGCAGCCAGAGTGCGTAATGAACTATTTGCACCACATTTTATAAAATACATGCGATTCACAGGCCTAAATTTATTATAAAAATAGGTGAACATTTTTTCCTAGATTAATCAATTCGTAAGCAGAGTGCAAAATTTGATTTAATTAAATTTGAAGGAAAAGTCTATTAGATATGCTTTTTTCCTAAAAGTAACCATTAAAATTTAAAATCCCCAGTAAAAAATTCTGGCAGGCAGCGTTGCTTGGAGGGATTTAATTCCGGCGTCAAAGGGTTAAACAACTTACACCTCCACTATTGCTCTTGATCATGCTGTCGTGTCTAAAATCACAAGACATTCATATACAACATATTCTTCTGAAAAGATATCACCTCTTACAAATTTTTTTTCAAGAGCACACCAAAAAGGATATAAAACAAAATGCAATATATTAAAATACAAGATTTCATATCAAAACTACTTACTACACACTACAGTACAAACAAATGCAACTTAACTACCACAGACCACCCACCCCATCAATTCCTGCTCGCTCACCTTTCACGCCCATTTTCCACCCCAATCACAGCTAAGACAATTACAGTTCCTTGCACACATTTTTATATTGCACTGAAATGACTGCAGTAATCAGACTGTTCATTGGTGGCAATGAGCAGGTTGTTTAGTGATCAAGTTTTGGTTGAATGGGGATAAAAAAATACACAATACATGTTTACAAAATTCTGGGTGCTATGCCAAATTATTGAGATGTGACCTGTACCCAGGATTTGTTGAGCCCTGCCACAATATTCCTAGGTTAGTGTATCACTCAGTTATTTGAGGCACAGGATCTCTTACCTTGGCACTAGATAGAGGTGAAAGATCAACTTCTCACCACTTGCTATGCCCCTAAGATCAGCCCCCCCCTCCCCCCCACACACTGCAATCAAATCCTGGATCATCCATAGCCTAATCACTATACTGACTGGGCTATCCCAGCTCCCATATTATCAGGGAACCAAATGGAAATATTTAATACACAGTCACCAAAAACACTTTCTGAAAGTAAGCCATTTTGAAAAAGCCCTAAAAGTCTACGAAATGTTACAATGATGATGCCAAATTACAAAGACCTTACATGAACTAAGAAGCTGTGGAGAAGCCATGTTACTAAATCACAATATACAAAATGATGACTGCTTATTGATAGCACAAAAAGTTACTACAGTTAGTTGTAGGAGTTGTATGAAACTTGGTCCGTTTGTACCATGGTCTCAAACAACAGTATGTGAATACAGAACACGTGTGAAGTTACGGCAGAACCAAAATGCTTGGAGAAAAGACTGTGCCAGTGCACCTACGTGCACCACAAATCCTATATGGACAACTCTGGGGCTGAACCCGGCACTGCAGAGGGAAGCTATGATCTATGACGAAGTCATAAGTCACCACAAAGTCTGTATTGTCATGTTCACTGTAAGTCATGCAGATGTTCATCATATTCACTCACCTGTGTCTTCATCATCAGCATCTTCATTGTCTGACTCAAAAGTGTTGTCTGGGATATCATACAGCCGAATCATTGGCTTGTTGGGATCTTTCATAATGAGATATTTTCCATCTTTCTGTTTCATGCAGATATCCACAATACAGCGGAGGATTCCCCATGCATTATCCATATTCAGTGTTATCTGTGTTGCAAACTCATTTGGTTTATATTGTTGTGTACCCAAGATCACGTGTTTGGATGAGTCTCGGACATGAGCACGAGACACATACCTAGAATTAGAATAAAATAGTTTGTAAGATTTCAAGTTTCCATGGCAGTTAAGTTGCCACATTTCTCTCTTTTGGAATACCATGCCACTTAATTTGGCACACAGGTTGGAACAGTTCAGAGGATCATGCTGCCTCCACCTTCAGGGTGGAAAAAGTGAAATGTGTGCACAGTATGCGGCAACAGTAAGTATTTGATTTGAACTTCTAACAGCAATGTTGTTGCTGTAGAGCTTGTGGGATGTGACACTATGCTGTTGGGCAAGTAGCACCCACTGTTTTAAAGAACTGTGCTGCCTTCACCTTCAGGGTAAAGGAGTCCAAGTAATTCCCAAAAGATGGTGTCCATTCACACCTGGTATAGTACATCCCCTATCAGGTCATGCAGGAGCTGGTGGGTCTGCAGATCCTGTTGGTAGCTTGTGATAGGATATAATGGCAGAACTGCAGGTAGGGGAGAATGTTGTAGTTCCTTTGTTGCAGGAGGAGGGATAGGGAACTGAAGAGTTCAGTTTTTTTAATTCCTGTTGGAATGCTAAGACCTGAACAAGAATGCACTTGATCCTACAAAACGCTGTAAAATGCTTGCCCAGTGACACAATGTCACATCCCAGAAGAATGGTTTCTTCAGCATTACAGTACTACAGTAATTATAGTGTAAGACAAGGAGTCTCTGCATTTAATCACCAATCCATGGAAAGTGAAGGTAAGCTACACACATTCTTATTCTTAATGCTACACGTAATTCAGGCCATTTTATCCCTGAAAATGCAAAGTTGCCCTTGTGCACACCATGAATGCATGAAAGGGAGTAGAGGGATAGTGCCACTCATTATTAACCTGGGCATTAGAGAGGGGTGAGTGGTCAGCTTCATGCCTCGGCAACTTTGCTCCCAAAGACAGAACTCAAGGTACTGGGTGGGCCCCAGAGCAGGTGGGTTGATTTGAATAAGACACATATCTCTAATCCCACCCAGGAATCAAACTATGATCTCAGTTATCCAGCACATAGTGAGGTCACCATACTGACTATGCTATCATGATTCCCTATTTCATCCCCAAAGAAAAGAAAGCTTCTTGTCCACTGCTTTTTAATCCGGGTTGCCAGCACTCCATGTGTGTGACATGCCCTTTCTGGGAGTGTGTGATATGCCAAATGTTTCTTAATTTTACAGCAATATAACATTAAATATTTAATTGTATGTCTTTCTCTCTACAGTTATTGTGTACCTTGGGTTTAAAATAAACTGACCGACTTTAATGCTCTTTGATATATGTTTGAGAACATCCTTTGAGTGCCAAAGGGGTGCAACATGCAATCACTGTGCTAGTATTCACTAGAGACGGCTGTGAGGATACAGTTGGTCTGGTTGTCCTAACCAGCAATCCAGCCACACTGACAGCAACTCTACATACCCAAACTTGATCTGGTCTGACCCTGCCAGAAGAGCCTGAACAGTCCACTTGGCAAGTTTGCAGGCATTATTCCGTAACTCATTTGCAAGCACAGCTCCTCGCTGAGTGTCCAACTTCTGACGCCACTCAACACCACCAGACAGCTGTAAACAAGAAACACTCACATTCATAGTTCCCATCTAGTGTTCAAGTTAAGAGTGCGTGGATCTATGGCACCACTTCCCCTTACTCCAACATCTTAATTAACTCAAGCCCATCTGATTCAAATACCCTCATCTGACAAAGACCCACGAAATGTTGACAAGAGGCTACAGGCACAGGAGCCACTAGCCGCTACCATTTACAAAATGCACTGCTGGCAGCAATACATGTGTCACAGAATCAGATACAAACACAATTACACAACATTACACACAAAAACCACAGATGACCAACAGAGGGACTTAAGCTGTTTCACAGTCTGTCACATTTGTAAGAAGATACACTACTGCAATGTGAGGGTCACCACAATGCTATCACCCCTACATGTTTCTCAGGAAAGCGAGACTGGAGTTCACAGAGCAGCACTGTGCAAGATTCAAGTCTTCTGGCACGTGACACTGTGTCACTGGGAAAGTAGCTTGCACCATTTTGAACGATCATACCGGTTTATCGTCAGGGCCAAGCAGTTCCTGAAACAAGCTCTTGTGAATACAGCAACGAAACTTTAGGTTTCACAAAAGAGAGGAAACTTGGGTAACTGTGCAACTATGAGCTTCTCCAAAACACTGCTCCATTATGTTAGTTAATGTTTTACTGTATTTTATTGTTAGTACAATCCTCCACATGTGTGGTGGCCTGGATACCTCACCACTACAGTGACCAGGCTGTGTAGGACAGTCCAGAGTTCAATTCCCAGCACAGCAGCAATGTCCACGCTGGCTTTAGGGCCCATCAAGTCTCCTACTGAATGAGCATCAGGGGTTTTCCCCCAGGGGTGAAGCTGACCACTCACTTGCACATAGTACTGCGGGTAAGAATCTGTGCAGCTGTACTTCCGCTCCTCCATATGCCTTCATGGCACAGACTGGAACGTCTTTACCTTTTTACTGTGTGTCAACATACAAGCAGGCAGTAAGGTACCTTAGAATCCCACTCATTTAGCGCCTTGATGGTAACAAACTGCAGCTCCCCATTAGGGCCATGCATTACAGCATCGTGCTCGCAGCGTGCGATCAACACCACTCCATTATCCAGATCCCATTTCCGATATCTGTAAGCAACTGAGGCAACCTCACCAGCTTCCTCTTCAGAAATAAAAGGATTGCCTTCATCAAACTTGTACCGCGGTTCACCCTGTCAATATCACAAGAAAATAAAACCGATCAGTCAGTGGGCCACTACATATATGTGACAAAGATTAAATGCATATGCCTGGGATGGAGAGAGAAA
>Ga0268261_10000405_pt1 | contig 26919 bp, 11 predicted proteins | sample TergutNc150P1_FD_190353 | JGI IMG/M metagenome (GOLD analysis project Ga0268261, IMG submission 190353) | Nasutitermes corniger P1 segment gut microbial community from laboratory colony in Florida, USA - Nc150 P1 (SPAdes) (version 2) | ecosystem: Host-associated > Arthropoda: Insects >... | reverse complement strand
GAGCAGTGTCTGTATGACAAAGCAATAAAATTTTACAGTTTATTGTTGCATCTAGTTGGGTGTTTTATTTGAGTGACACACGAACATTTGCTACTTTATCTTTCCAAATACAGTCCTTCAAACACGTTATTATTTCTCCATTTCTGGGACTTATTGGACTGGAATTGTTTATGTAATGTTTTGATAATATTTTAATGTACAGTTATACTTTGTAATAGAGCAGCTGACAACATTTACATGTAATATTAAGTAATTTCTATTTTCTGTTTTCATGCACTCCCTGACAATGGCCCAGCCTGGCTGAAATGTGTAGGAGGAATTTTAAGCTCAAGTTTCTTTTGTATGTTATACTGTTTTAAGCGTTGGTCTTAATTGAAGAAGTGCATTATGAATGATACAGCAGTTTAAGATTTTACACCACAGTTTACTACTTTCAAAAAAAATTTTTTTTTGTAATGCATGAAAAAAAGTAGAGATAACATGTTTTAATTCCTACTTACTAATGTAAATACTAGATTCAATATGATGTCCTATTTGTTATAGTAGTTTCTTACTAAGAATCTTATTTGAGTACAACTTTCCTGATGCACCATCACTGTCCATCGCTTTTTGTACCCTTGTTATTTCTTGAAAGATGGTCAACACACTGGGTGTTTCGGGGTTTTTAGTTGTCGTTTTGATGATTTTAACTGATGGGAATAACTATTTTGAGTCTTTAAGATTTATTTATATCTGATGAAATTCAGTGTGAGAAAATGAATTCATGTGTCTATTAGTATGAAAATCATTGGTGCCAGCTGATATATTGACCAGTGTCAAGCTTGGCACTGGTACTGATGGTATACCATCCCTGGTCTTAAAGAACAGAGTATAGGTAATTGGTATTATGGGACACAGTGTGACTTGCTAACTTGTATGCATTAGAGTGACATAACACACATCATGACACATAGCATTCACATAAACCAGCAAAACAAATATCAACGTATACTGATGGCCTATTTATTCTCATTTAATGGACAAATTACAGCATGGCTGCATAGGGTTAAGCAGTACTTTTGGGAAATATACCAGCTACAGATTGAGGTGTACATGCAAAGCACTGTACTTTGATGACCGGATGCTTTTGGAAAATATTTCTCTGTGTAAGCAGTGTATTGAAAAACAAGTGTTTGTAAAAATTTTTCTGCAGCAAAGCTGATGTGCAGCCTGTGGCAATGCTGAGTTAGTCTAACCTTCTACATATAACTTGGGAATAGATTGTGGCAATCATTATAAACCCAAAAATAAATATTCAGTATCACAGGCTGTCCAGAAATTTATGACAGTAAAAACTGCAGGGAGAAAATGTACCAATTTTACTAGATCTTTACTCACTGCACAAGAACTAAACTTAGTGTAACTGCCAAAATTGCCATCTGTTGGTCTTGGAATGTGTTACACTCACCGAACACCAAGTACCATTCCCTCTGTCAGTCTTTTAATGTGTTATATTTACTGAACACCATGCACTGTTCCCCCTGTCACTCTTCCAATGTGTTACACTTACTGAATACCAGATACTGTTTGCTTTTTGAGTCTCCTAATGTTTTACATGTACTGAACACATATACTCTTTTCTCTCCCAGTCCCAGTCTTATAATGTGTTACGCTTACCGAACACCAGATACTCTTCCCACTGTCAGTCTTGTAACATGTGTTACACTTGATGAAGACATACTGCTCCCTCTGTTTGATATGTTATACTCACTGAATACCATATACTGTTCTATGTGTCATTCTTTTGATATGTTACACTTGCTGAATACCATGTACTCTTTCTTCCATAAGTCTTGTATTTTGTTGCACTCTATACATTGTGTCATGTTTCTGTTGCAGGATGTCAGTCATCATGGCAATCCCTTCCTTTACATACAAAATACCAAAGTTTGTGCTTGGACTTGGGTAAATATAAACTTCCAGCAAAATAAACTGTCATATACAGTGTCATAATTCATAACAGAGCATTGCCAATTGATGTATTCAGTCAATTTTCCATGACAATGTATGTGTCAGTAAATGAGAAATTTCGTATAAAATACGAAACTGCTGTATTGCGGCATCTGTTCCACAGAAGCCTATGTTAGAGTATTTATGTCCTTGTGAAGGACATCTAGACAAAATATGGACAGTGTTTTGTGTGTTCTGTTTATGCTTTGGAGTGAATGTGTAGAAGCTAGGAACAAAATGTGAAGATTAAATTTTGAAAATGTTTACATGTGATGTAGACTGCAGCATCATTTGGGTAGCCAGCCTGTTCATATCTATTAATTGTACATATCCGAGTGAGCCATCAGTCCATATGTAAGAAGACTGTAACTGCAGTTACATTCTCTGTTTGTAATATGTATTTACACATTGTAAGGTGTATCATAGTGTTATTTTTAAACATAATGTCTTACAGCTACCAGTAATTTGGCATTTGTATGATATAAGGTTTAAACCACAATGTAAGGCATTGTAAAGAAGATGGCTTGAGTGTAGATGAATTGAGGCATGTTAATTGCTGTTATGCTTCTGAATATTCAAATTTATCACATATTCAACAGACTATTTTAATGATTTTATAAGAATGTCATAGGATAGTGTTACAGTGAAATCTTTACTTGCAGTTTTCTCAAGAGTGCAAACTTTTGGAATTTTTTATATCAGCAGGAACATGCATGAACCCTTCAAAACCAGCCTTGGTGCACTACATGGACCTTTAATTCTTAACGTGATGCCGGCCCTGGTGAACCTCAGAGCCATAAATGCGTTTAAGGGTACTATAAATGTAAATTTCCTCGGTTCTGGGTCATGGTTGGAAATTAAATCCCAGCATTATTGAAGCTTTAAATGGGAACAGAAGAATTTATATGTATTGTAAAATTGGTACTCTTTTGTTCAGGCAAAGGAAACTAAATGTATAGAATGTTCCTGGCTTCTATTATACAAGTAGTGAGACAGATTAAGTATGACACATTTACACACTTTGTTTGCATTTTTATTGTTTGCTGTTTTTAAGTCAGTTGTTATTAAAATGCAACCCTTGAGCATTATCAGAAGATTTAGATCAGGTGAAACATTGTAGTATTTAAGTAGTTAATACAAAAATGTTACAGTGATGTGTAAAGAATGCTAAGGGAAAGACAGAAACGTGGTCTAAGCCTTGGATTTTATGACACATTGGTTTTCAGTAAAAATGTGTAATCCTCTGTGATGTACAGTATTAACAAGTGAGTTACGGCAGGGAATTCTACGTTATATGTTCAGTGATACTGGTAGTAATATGAACATTTGTAAACATGTATCTGAAATGGCTTCTAGCCTGAATTTGACCTTACAGACATCCTTATGTGGAGGTGATTGAGTGCTTCTGATGGGATCACATGTTCATACAAATTTTTAAACTGTATTGTGTCTTGAGAAAGATCATTGTGGCTGGGGCCAGATGCTTCCCACTCACCTTAATGTAGTGGAGGTTGTACCTCCATTTCCCATGTGCCTTCATGAACTTTATCTCTGAAGATTTTAATTGTGACTCAATGCTGAGCAAACTGATGGTTTCTTAAAACATCATTAGTGTTTGCTGGCAACACTAGAAACAACACTCAGTACAACATCAGTAATACTAAATTAGTCTTGTATGCCTGATTCCCCCTTCAGTGACATGCCTTTTTGAGTGTACAAACACTTTAGATTTCTCTTTGTCTAGAAGATTCTCCATTTGAGTACATTTTATAAAATGCTCGTCCTATTGATTATTAGATTTAATTATGTAGTTTTCATTCAAAGTTTATTACTAGCTACATAAACATTTCTTCATCTTTCCCAGTATGTTTTGTGAAGGAACATACTCAGGACAATTATATATTGCTATTTCATTTGGCATCACTATTGTAACTTTATGCATGATTCACTCATACCACAAACCACATTTAAGTTTAATTCTAATTTAAATGGAAAATAGTTTTAACTATAACTGATATAATGTTTTTGTGTTATCTGTGACCCACACTTCTGTTGAACTTATTTACAGTATATTCAAAAATGCAATGTGAAAATGCTTTTATTTGTGTTTGTGTAGATAAATAGATTGTTTGCAGCATATTAGGACTAATGATGACCAGTTAATAAACAGATGAAAAGTAGGCATGTATAATAAGATACATGCATTATTTGTGGTTGGGATTGTATACATGTGTGTTGGCAGTGAAAAATAAATTCACTGTGGAAATTATATTGCAGTGTGTCATCCAAATGTAGTATTAGGTTCATAGTACCACACCAGTCATTGGTTTTTGTATGAAATTGTAAAATGATCTTTCCCTTTTTTGATAGGGTTTAACCTTTTTAAGCCCAATGGTAACAGTGTTTACCACCTGCTGTAATATTAAGCAATTCTGTGTTTTGACACATGGTGTTTTTGTGTACTTTGTGTAAATACTACAATAAATGCCAATTATTTCACTAGAACATCACTTACAGACTGATCTTTATAAAGCTTACAGGCTGTGTTCTCTAAGAGGCAGTAATGTAAATTTATATGTATTCTGGTTTGGTGGCACTGATTGGGTGTACCATAAGCTTTGGCTAGGTGTACCATGAGACTTAGAATGGAAAAATGATTGTATAAAATTTAATATGCAATTCAAAATGTTTAAATGACAAGCTGATGTTGTTCCTTATAAACATGCACTTATGCCCACTCTACACACAGTGTTAAGAAATGGAATTGGGGTTTAATGAGGTTTTCTAGTGTCAAAGAGCACCATTATATAAAAGCTGGAAACAACTGCTTAAGAAGCTTCTTAAATTGATTCTTTACCAAAATTTCTTCCTTTTTCTGGTTTATGACAGGCCTATATTTTGGTTACAGTACATTTTATTATTTAACAAGACAGGTAGTATATGTGTAAGGTAGCATTGAGGCATGTTCTTTCAACCATTGTTACAGTGGAAAGCAATAAGTATTAAATGTTGTGAGTGAATGTGTACCCTTAGTTATCCAGCATGCAATGCACATGCACCACATAGTCATATGGCCTGCTCTGCTCTACAATGTTTTTTTTCCACATTATGTCATAAACGGCCCAATTTAAAAAAAAAGTTATTGAACACAAAATGTGTGTGTTGATTTGCTCCACAACTATTGTGTGAAACATTTCCCATTCTAAGAAGAACTGAGTGAGATACGATAAAAAAAGTCTAATAGTCTTCATATAAAGTAACTGTTATTCTTGTCTGATTTTAATGAAACGTGAATTTTCGTGACAGTTTTTAGAAAAATACTCAGATATCAAATTTCATAAAAATCCATCCAGTGGGAGCCGAGTTGTTGCATGCGGACAGGCAGACACAATGAAGCTAATAGTTGCTTTTTGCAATTTTGCAAACGCGCCTAAACGTAGGTGTATTTCTTATTGTAAACTCTGATTATCTGTTCTGATTGTAGTGTGCCATGAAAGGACGAATATCAGGAGTGTGTCTTTGAGCACTAAATGTATTACTGATGTAGATGATTGTCAGACCCTAAAGGGTTAACAAGGCTGCACGTTGCAACTTTTACTGACGGTGACTAGATGTAACAAACTGTGAAGTTGTCCCTGTGCACACCATGAAGGCATATGGGGTAGTGGAGGTACAGTTCCACTCATTCTGAATTTTACTGAGGGTAACAAGATATTGCAAACTGTCAAGTTGTCCATGTGCACACCATGAAGGCAGATGAGGGAACAGGGCTTAGCTCCACTCATTCTTAATTTTACTGAGAATGACTGGATATTACAAGCTGTGAAGTTGTACGTGTGCACACCATGAAGACATATGGAGGAGTGGATTATAGTTCCAGTCATTCCTAATCATGACATTAGTTGGAAATGAGCAGTCAGTGCCACACCCCGGCCGCCTTACCCCTGTGGAAATAGTTCCTGGTACCCACTATGTGGTAAACAGGTGGCTGGGTGAACCCAGAGACCTGGTATTGACACTTTGGCAAAGAGTAAAATCTCTTGCCCCTGCTGGGAATTGAACCATAATTCCTTGGTTGTCCAGCTCATAGGCTAGTGACTATTCTAACTGAGCTAACAAATTATTGGGTTTTATTTCCATCTATGTCTGCCACCACCAGTGACCTGATCAAGGTTCCAGGTTTACCATTTGTGTGTGGTTTTAATTTCTATTAAAAGTAAACTGGCTATGAAGTTAAATTCTGTTATAATGAACACAACCTTCAGTTCTATTAACATATATTGTGAGGAGTAAATCGGCTTCAGTGAAGATGTCTATATATTGCAACTGGGTCTGTTGTGCTCAGCAAGCAAAAGAACATTGCCTTTAATTAAACTGCTGCTGTTGTTAGCCTTCCACCCTTTATTACTGCACATTCTGTGTTTTGAGGTTCTGATTGCATTGTGCAACATTGCTTCCTGAATGATATCTGATTTTGATTCACTGATTGTGAATGTGGCAACAGTAACTCTGTAACACGTTAGGTTTTGAGAATATCAGCAAATAGTATTTCAAACATTTAAGCACTCAGTCATTTTCATTTACTATAACGTTGCATGGCAGATATACTAAATGTAGCAATAAATGCCTGTTTATTTTGTTGAGGGTGATATTAAGTGTATGGAAGGAAACACAAACCTATAAAAAGTGGTTTCCTATCTTTTTTGTTATAATACCATGCATAGAAATGTAACTAATTCATTTACATTTAATGCATAGAAATTTTTTTTCCACACAATGTCCTCTTGTACGTATATGGAATTTCTGTTTTAAGGAACCAGAAACAGTCAGCCAGCAGAGTCAGATTATATTTCCTCTGGTAGCATCTCTTCATGGTATGAAGAAATACCGTGATGAAACCTTGACTTCTCCAGGGTTTCTTGAAAATAAATCAAAGTAAGATAGAAGGAAGTGTATTTGAACCCCATCACTCTGTAATTCTGAGGCATTTGCTCCTTGGGCCATCTGTGGTTGAGTGTTTTTTGGTTGCCCAGAAAATGTTGACAACCAACTTGAATTTTACAGTGTAATTTGAATGCTTCCAATTCTGACTTCAGTTCTGTGTAGGACCTCAGGAGATTCCCTTTATTTATGTCAGGACAGGCAGAAGACATTTTCTTTTATTCGCTTATTGATGAACCATGGAAACTTCTGTAGGAGATAACAGAAACCTTTTCTGTTTTGGGTCATGGCTGTCACAAAATGTTTGAATGAACTAACCAGCAGGGATTGATGGCAAATCATTTCAATTGTAAAGAGCAGTCATTGCTTAACTTCAAAGAATCAGTGTACAGCTGCCAGTCTTCAGATGTATGTTCAAACCCTTGTGCCCTTATGTTGTCATCATTGCTGCAGTAGGATATATCACCTTGCAAGTTCTTTTTCACAGTTATTGAAACTGGAGCATTTTCCTTCTACAAACTTCTGTCCTTATAATCTGAAACACAGGAGTTCTGCTGGATTGATAGATTTAAGTCTTGTGTGAGCTCATTTAATTCAGCTTATATTGTTATATGGGTTTCTTCTGAATTAGGCAGTACATATTTGTGTCACAATTCCTATTATCGACATCCAGTTCTTCGTCATCTGAATCATCCTCCAGGCTCCATGACTGGTGTCTAAGGTGCACACAACTTCTTACTGTGTAGCACTGGTCTCAAAGCTGATGGCAAATTTGTGTGTTCAATAAGCATTTTTTTAAAATGTATTTCCAGGAACATAAATGAAGCAAAAAAGCACCCCAAGATAGTCTTTTAGTTCCAAATTTTGGACATAATATATGGCGTAGTGGTATAATTTTCTGTTTAACAAGGCCCCAGATCTACAGCTGAGTACTGAACAAGATATATGAGTAGCCCAGTTTTCGTCTGGTCATTGATTTCGCATCCACATTGTAGTTCATTTAGCCTAAGGTTACCATATGTCCTCTCTTCCCTGGATGTGTCCTCTTCTTCGACCCAAAAATTTCCATTCAGGCAGGTTTTTTTAATATGTAGTTTCTGTTTGTTTTTTATTAAAGCTTTTGCAAATTTTAATGGTACTGAAAATGCAAGGAAGTATATATGTGTCTATTTATACCACTTCTACAACTTGAACTCTGTGAAAAAAACATGCTTAAAGAACATCTTCTGAATTTCATAGCCATGAAATTTAAATAACTATTAGCAGAGAAATGATGAGAGAGACTTTTATTTCATAAAATTTTTCTGCTAATATGTCCTCTTTTTTAACCTCCTCCTTGGTTGATGCATCCTCTTGTTATGGTCAGTAAGTCAGAAACATCCACTTTTCTTGTGGTGGATCTATGGTAACTGTACATTAATCACTGTACGTATTCAAATTCAAATGAATGTTCTGTTTTGAAACACACAACTCACAGTAAATAACAAAATATATAAATAATTCACACAGCCAGACACTGAAAATATGTGTCTTTTGGGTAAGAAGAGCAACTTGTCATTAGTACTGATTCACACCTCTCAGGTTGGAAGCTCTGTTGCAGTGACGATGGCATTGTTATATAGAGGATCACCAATTAAACTAAAAGTTCATGCTACAATAAAAAAGTGGTGCATTTCTAAAAAACTATGGGCAATTTAAAAAATTTAAAAAATCGGGAAGCAAAATCACTTTTTACCAGTGCTATCTGATGCCTTTAGGTCATTTGAATACAATACAGTCAGCATTAATAAGAATCACTGATGTAAACTGAATGCAGAGTTGGGAAAAAATAATGTGAGTTGGCATACCCGTGTGTGATATGTCATATTCTCATTGTGGCTTTGTTCTTTATATTTCCAGTTTTATACCATATTACGCTTCTGACATCCCAATTGGATATGTAGATATTTTCCTGTCATGCTTTGCTGTTACTGTTGTAATCAAGTAGATTTGCTGCTGACTGCATGACTGAATGTAACACAAATATATACTTGCTTGCAATTGGCATAAATACAGAATCCCTTCAAGTTTCACCTGACTCCATTTGGTTTTTTTTAACATTTACTCTAAATGTAGGGCTGCAAGCCAGATGTTGCTATAATATGTCAAGATATTAAAGTCATTTTAAAAGTAATACATTACCTTCAAAAGTGTTGTTAGCAGATTTTATGTTTATGTTTTGTTGTCAATTAAATATGAGATATTTCATAATAAAATAGTTTATACATCTAAAATTCTTCTGTAATTACATCTCTGACCTTAGTATTGTACATGGTCACACAATTCTTGATTGACAAATTACAGTGGTTTTTCTGATAACATTTCATTTGACATACTTCTGAGTCCCATAGTGAAGCTTCATATGTCCCTTTCCAGTAGTAGCTTGAACTTTGAACTCAGAATGCATGTAACTGTGTTTTATGATGCAGCATACAAAGACTTTCCATATTATACAAACTTAATTTACATCATGCACAGATGTGCATGAAGCCATGAACATGATTTAGGATATTGCAACTTAATGCTTGTCGGCATATGAAATGCTTGTATAGCTTGCACACAATTCACTTCACATACTCCTGTGGAAGATAATTCCCCTATCTGGCTATGATTTCCACAAGTAACCCTTCTGTTGGTCCAGTCACACATTTATAACACACAAGGAATGCTAGGACACAATGATGTCAGTGAATAAACAAAGTCTGCTATGAATTGTGATATTTCCCTGCTAAACAGCTGATGTATATGATTCTCCTAACATCAATGACAAATTATGTTGTTGTTTCCTAAAAGCAGAATAATATATATATATATATATATATATATATATATATATATATATATACACACACACACACATTTATGGCGTTTAGCATAGTAGATCTCTGTATAAGTATGAATACAAAGTATTCAATTGAATTTGTTTATTTTTATTGATGTATACATTTTCTGCTAGAAGTACAGCTCCTGTCTTCAAGAAATATGACATATATTGGACTGTTTCTGTATTCTGTTTAATACATTTTAAAGTAATGTGCATTGTCGATCTTGTCAGTGTTTTTACATGTACATCTTCCTTCCACGTTAAGTGAACGTTTTCTAGTTGTCTTTAATAACATGGCTTACATGTAGGTGTACCAAATTGAATCCTGTGCTATTTCTTAACACATTTTGGTTTTCCAATAAATTGTAGAAGTTCTGACAGGAGCTTATGAACCTTTTCTTATCTTGCTGAGGACAAACATTGTAAGCCTTTCAGTCACATGTTTCATCCACTAATGATTTAATGCATTCTGGGGTCACAAATACATGCTGCCTTAATAGCGAGGTGTTTGAAAAATGGTATGCTTTTGTTTTTCCAAAGTTATTTGGTAGTTTTCTTTCATACTGTCTACGTATAACACCTGTTCCAACAGACAAATAATGTAACTTTTTTATTATTACCAACTTGATACCCAAATTTCTTGTTCATTCACACAAATTACATCAAATTAAATTCCTCTACATGTTTCAAGCGCAATCCGCTCATCATCAGGGGTCAACGACGCAAATTGTACATATGCAGCCTCTGGTATCGTCACTCTGTAAAAGTGAGAAGTCTAAATTATTGTGTTAAAATTTGTTGTACTGGTTATCATTGGATGTAATACTGTTAGGATTTTTTGGTAAAAACAGCTCATGTATGGCTACATTGCATTCTATTGAGTTATCAGGGCATGGTAAGTCATGTGGAGAGTATATGTCTCGATATAAAATTATATTAAATAAATGCTATTTTTGTCTGGTTATTATGAAAGTATAAAATGTTAAATTGTGTTCAATATTGTTGGTATTATGGAAATTATAATAGAAATTTTAAAAATATATAGCTTACCTCTGCAAGTGACCATCTTGTGCAACCGCTAAGGAAGGACTGGTTGGTTGAGTGGGTTATTGATTAGGTGTCAGGCTGGTTGTGATGTAAGGTCTTATATAACAGTTAGGGGAGAACTGGTTGGATGAGCAGGTTATTGATTAAATGTCAGGTTGGATGTGATGTAAGGTGTTTGTGTTGGAGGAGTTCGAATAACGGATTATGTTCATTCGGGTGTTGTTCCGGAATTAATTCATTGTTGTGGTACACAGTGTCTGTATGTACATCTGTTCAAACGGAAGCAGTAGATGTGGTTTGTTGATCGGTTTTAGAAGTGTCATTGTATCATTAATATTACCGTATTTGGGACTGTTGTTGAGTATATGTAATGTGTATGCTGAACGTGGGTCGTTGTTCTTTATATATCGTGTGTGTTCTTGGTATCTTGCTTCTAGATTATGGCTTGTTTGTCCAACATACACCTTACGACATGTATTACACATGATTTTGTATACACCGCTTATCTCGTGATCTGTTATAGGGGTTTGCTTTTTCGGTCTTATGCATTGATGCAGCGTTGTGGTAATTCTGAATGCTACACCTATGTTCGTGTTTTTAAACATGTTGGTAATTGTTCTTATTTTTGGGTTGTGGTAGGTGAAAGTGGTCCAGATCTTGTTGTCTTTCTTTTCAAAGTTTTGTTCGGTTTTTTGCTGTATCTGTCGATTGAGTTTCTGAAGCAGTTGCTGTGGTATATTGTTGTTTTTCGCTATTGTTTGTATTGTCTCCCAATCTTTATGTTTTTTGTCTGGGTCTAGTGGTAGGGAGTGCATTCTGGTTATGTGGTATCTATACGCTGCCACTTTTTGTTCTATGGGATGGGTGGAAAGGAAGTTGATTGCTGTGTCCCTAGTGGTTGGTTTTCTGTATATGTCTACTTCGACAAGACAAAAATCAACTTACACACCGTAAACACGTACATAAGCAGTATACACAGCAATATAAAACTCAACGCTACGTACGAAGAGCAAAATTCCATAGACTTCCTAGACCTGACAATATCATGCCAACACAAAAAACTTGAAATAGACATATACAGAAAACCAACCACTACGGACACAACAATCAACTTCCTTTCCAACCATCCCATAGAACAAAAAATGGCAGCGTATAGATACCACATAACCAGAATGCACTTGCTGCCACTAGACCCAGACAAAAAACATAAAGAATGGATGACAATACAAACAATAGCAAAAAACAACAATATACCACAGCAACTGCTTCAGAAACTCAATCGACAGATACAGCAAAAAACCGACCAAAACTCTGAAAAGAAAGACAACAAGATCTGGACCACTTTCACCTACCATAGCCCAAAAATAAGAACAATTACCAACATGTTTAAAAACACGAACATAGGTATAGCATTCAGAACTACCACAATGCTGCATCAATGCATAAGACCGAAAAAGCAAACCCCTATAACAGATCACGAGAGAAGCGGTGTATACAAAATCACGTGTAATACATGTCGTAAGGCATATGTTGGACAAACAAGCCATAATCAAGAAGCAAGATACCAAGAACAAACACGATATATAAAGAACAACGACCCATGTTCAGCATATGCATTACGTATACTCAACAACAGACATGAATACGGTAATATTAATGATACAATGACACTTCTAAAACTGATCTACTGCTTCCATTTGAACAGATGTACATACAGACACTGTACCACAACAATGAATTAATTCCAGAACAACACCCGAACGAACAAAATCCGTTATTCGAACTCCTCCAACACAAGCACCTTACATCACATCCAACCTGACATTTAATCAATAACCTGCTCTTCCAACCAGTTCTCCCCTAACTGTTATATAAGACCTTACATCACAACCAACCTGACACCTAATCAATAACCCACTCAACCAACCAGTCCTTCCTTAGCGGTTGCACAAGACGGTCACTTGCAGAGGTAAACTATATATTTTTAAGATTTCTATTATAATTTCCATAATACCAACAATATTGAACACAATTTAACATTTTATACTTTCATAATAACCAGACAAAAATAGCATTTATTTAATATAATTTTATATCAAGACATATAAACTCCACATGACTTATCACACCCTGATAACTCAACAGAATGCAATGTAGCCATACATGAGTTGTTTTTACCAAAAAATCCTAACAGTATTACATCCAATGATAACCAGTACAACAAATTTTAACACAATAATTTAGACAACTCACTTTTACAGAGTGACGATACCAGAGGCTGCATATGTACAATTTGCGTCATTGACCTCCTGATGATGAGCGGATTGTGCTTGAAACATGTAGAGGAATTTAATTTTATGTAATTTGTATGAATGAACAAGAAATTTGTGTATCAAGTTGGTAATAATAAAAAAGTTATACTATGATGCACGGCCAACCAATTATCAAGACAAATAATGTGTGAGTACTTCTATTAGGCCATGAGTACTCCCTTCCAATTCATTATTCAATAATGATCCTGTCAGCCAATGCTGTATAGTTGATGCAATAATGGCAGCAACTATTAAATGATCCACAGATAATTAAATATGAGGAATGAATGCATCCCTGAAGGCATGTTGGGAGGGTGGAGATATGGCTCCTCTTATTCATAGTCTTGTCATTAGATAGAGAAGAGTGTTCAGCATTGCCCTGCAGCTGGTCTGGATGCTTGGAGAAAAGAAAAATCTTTCCTCCATCAGCAATTAAACCATGATTTGTACATTATCCAGCCTATAGCTTGGTGACTAATGAACGAGCTATCTCTGCTCCTGTAAATACAAGTTACACTTACTCTTTCTTTTTCATTTGATTCTTCTTTGCACAGAAATAGAAGACATGCCAGTGAACACTGAAAATAACTTCTGGCAGATTAATTTGTTACCGCTCACTGCTTTTGTCGAGAGCTATGGGACATCTGTCATTGGGCTTATGTGTGTGGCATCTCAGAGGATCACAATGTACCAGATGATTGTCACTTTTATACTAAATCTCAACATTAGTCAAAAATCTCACTGTATATTTTCTTATGACGTTACACAACTCACTTCCAGCAAAAGAAGAAAGAAGAATGGCATTAAATCGTGCCAGACTTGCCACACAGCAAATTCTTCAGTATAATTTATTAATGAATTATTTGAAACACGACGTGATACAGTTTACGTCCTTGTATGGTGTCTAAACAGCAAGTTTCTGGCATACCCCTAGCTAAGCATAGCATAAACTTGTGAACTCAGACCTTTGTAAAAACTAACCGTTGCCCTGATTGGCTACATATTGAACTTCTATAAATTTCCATATGTCTAATTTTAAATATTTCAAACTCTGAACTCTGATTGGGCCCCCCAAGTTTCTTTTACCAAGTCTGGAAATTACCAAGCAAAAAAAAGAACACTTTTATGCATCCATTGAGAGCAAGGGACACGAAGCCACACACAGGGTCTTCTGCTTTGTGTCACTAACAGTTATGTGTTACACAAATGCCAAAGTATTAATTTTCCCTTTGAGTCATGCTACACTATCTCTTCTAAGTCAGTGATATAGTGGCTTCTTAATTTTTCTAGCTCCCTTTCACAAACTTAAAACTCTGCTGTCACATAAATTTTCCCCCTTTACTGACTTATTCTCTGTTCCCTTAACAATTACTAAAGAAATGTTAATATCCCTTACTCAACATGTATTCCACTTCCTCTGAATGAAGTCTTAGCATACAGTAACAAATTGGACTAGTGGAACTGAAATTAGTACCATTTATCATGCACCTCAGCTATCACAGTTTTGTTCTTTGAGTCAGTGTACGTGTTATGCATACTCAGAGAGAATCCCTACTGGCTTGTCTTCGTCTTTATACAAATTATTACAAATAATTACAATTTATAGAAATTTCAAATCCTTTCTGTTTTCCGACAATCTTTGGTGTTGCCTTCTTGAAATCTCCCAGTATGAATGAAGCAATGTGTTTTGGGTTGTTCTGTACATGTATTTCCTTTAAACTCCAGATTCCACATAGGCAGGGGACATCAAGGGGACTGCCTGCTGTGGTGATGCAGTTACCACAGATGCTGGGAAGGCCCAAAAAGCAACACAAGATGTAAATAATGCTTTAAAACTTTTGAACACAACTGTCCTTTGAGTTCCCAAGTTTTCAGAGAGGTTCTTCTGAGATATGACACTGCATCACTGGATATTTGATTTCCCGATGTTTCCAGGCAACATAGCAGTTTCCAGTTGTTGGAAACTTAGCACACAGTGACAGAGTGTTGTATTCCAGAAGAATGGGTACCTCAACTATACATGTACAGTGTAAAAAGAAAGTCTTTAGTGAGGAAGTGGAGCACATCTAAGACCCATTCAATAAATCCATTGTTGTGTAATAGTTAATTTCAAACTGGAAACCAAGGATGTGTGGCAAGGGAGACAAGCAGTTACAGTGTAGTGTCTCGATCCTCAATAAGACAAGTCCTTTTGTACAATGAAGACTTTTTATTTTGCCTCTGATGTTGAATATGGCAAGTTTCCTTTACAGTGGCAAGTTTCATACACAGAGGCACTTCATAAAGGGTGAAAACATAATACTAGAAAGTGAAGAACAGAACACTGACTGAAAAATTATACAGTTCAGGTACACACTATTTCATAAAAGACTTGAGCAGTTACAGTAACAGGTAATGGCAGAAAGACATATAGTAAACAATGAAGTTTATTCTCAATAAATTGAGCAAATAACTTGTACTGACCCTAATTTGTATGCTGTGTAATACCTAACTTTTTGTTCCTGAAGTTTAACATTGATTAATATCATAGTCTGATACCAGAACTCCTAATACTGGTGCAATCATCTTTAGATCTTCCAAAACTCACTAATAATCACTGATGTGTTGTAACATGAAATTTCAACTTCCATTAAAGACTTTTTTCCATGGTATAGCATAGTAGAGACTTAATATTATGTAAATATCTTAATCAAAAAGATCTGTCTTCCAAACAAAACTGCTTATTACAGCAGTACCATGAAAATTATCTCACTTACCCTAAAGAAAACTTCATGGTATTGCCATATGACATATTCAGCTTGATGCAAGTAAGCAATAAGTGCAAGGTAACTTGTTGGAAATAGAAATAACACATGTAAATACAAATATCAAAGAGTTCCCATGGAATATGAAACTTTTCAGATGATTACAGTTAATGTGTTATGAATATACCAATGTGTATATATTGCAGATTATTTCAGTTCCATAAACATTTTAAGAAAATAAAAATGTCACACTGTAATATGCCAACGCAGGCACAGAAGGGAGGTAGAGATATAGCTGTACCCACTATCAACCTCATTGCTAAATGGGGATGAGTGGTCAATGCCACACCCTGGCTGATATATCTCTGGCAGAGCACCCAGTACCCATTGTATAGGAGGCTGGGTGGGCCACAGGGCTGAACTGCACAACACAAAATAAATACAAATCTCAAGCATAATTTCTAATTTTCATGAGAAAGCTGAATTTATAAAACATTTTGTTCACAATGGCTGTTATAACAAATCACATTATTGACACAGAATGAAATTGTAAGCCCTTTTCTCTACTTACACTGTACAGGTTAAGAAAAATCAGATACTGTAGCATTTTATGTCTGATTATATATTTGCATTCTGGTAGTAGCCTTTTCATTTTATAATATGAACAGTCTTAAGCATGTCAGCCTGCTGAGCTGCAGAACTTACTCAGAATGTCTACAGTATTGACAGTAAAGTTTGCAAATCACACTGCAGATTTTGAATTTCTGAAGACACATATGTAAGGCAAGAAGAAAATAGAGGTGAATGACAAACATTACAGAACACAAAGAAAACTGCTAATGGAAAAATACTAATTAAAGACAATGTCATGAAATAAAGGGGGATTTATATGATATAAAAATATTATGTTCATCATTTGTTTCTTACAATGGCCTGTAATGTTGTCTAAAGAGGGTTAATTAAAAATGCTGTGAATATATCATAAAATTTGTATAAACATTCAAAGTAAAGTTAACAATGGGGAGGGAATTTTAGTAATTGTTTTTAGTGTGTTACATGCAACAGATTAACAGGAATGTTAACCATAGAGATAACTGAGAAGTGAATGAGGACTAATAATATAACTTCTGATGATATATAAGAGAATAAAAAACTACTCAACTAGTGGCAGAATATGAAGACTGCAACATAGGTTAATATAAGATGAGGTGAACATATAAAAATGGAAATGTACAGTTGTCATGTTACATCAGTTAACACATAAGAGAGACGATGTGTGCAAGATGCAACACTTGTGAATTGAGCCTTTTCAGTATACAGTTAATGGCAAACCCATATTTCTAAATATAAAAATTAAAATAAATAATATAGTAGGAACATATTAAAGTTCAGATCTTTATAAAATATAATTATCATACACAGAACAAGAATACATGAACATGAAATCTTGTGATGGTTGAAACAAATATCAATGTTTAAAATCAGAACCCAGAACAAGGAACACAAGATTTTCAGTAAGGCGGCGTATAGTTACATGACCAAGCTTCCCTCTGTAGGACTGCTCAAAACAATATAAAAATAGAAGTTCAACACAATTATAATGCAAATCTACAGAAAATCTACTTTTTAAAAGCATGTAATCCTCTCCCCATCTCTTAATGAAAATGCCACACAATACAGTAGTTGAAGTGACATGCAAATTCCACATTTACGCTGTTGGTTCAGCCTGAAATAAATACTGCATACATAAAAGAAATGGAATGGCATCTCACTCTACTTTTTGCATTATAGGTACAGCTTATGGTCACATCACCACCTATGTAATGCAAAAGTGTCCGTTGTGGTATGATGGAGCATTAATACTGCTATAGGAAGCATGTGATTTTGAGCATGACCATTACGTAAATCTGTGTTACATAAAATCAATCACAATCTACGCAGATTTTTCTTACTTTCTTTGCTGCACATGGAGCTTGAACGCTTTTTGATTCGTGGAAAAGGCATCAAGTAAGGGCACGAACTGCCATTATGACTCTCACAGTGACATATACAGCAGAACAAATACTGACATGTTTTGTGTGTACACTGCCCCACATTTGAAACCCCATCAATCTGTGACGGCAGAGAGCATCTGGGGCAAGGGGCTAATGTCTTGCCATTTTCAAGTTGCTGTCCTGCCTGAAACCAGGGAATGAGAACTTCATTATATAAGGCACAACTGTCTGACATGTCATCAAGAGTAAAACAGCCTCAGTGCACATACATATTTTTGAATGCAGTACATAGCATAAGTGTCATTTTTCTTTGCTGTTCTGTAACAGCATGTGCTGTGTGATATGCAGACTGCTTTAACCCTTTAAATACCGAATTAAATCCCATCTGCCATCTGCTGGCATTATTAGGAGCTCACCCTATTCTCCACATTAGCAGGATAAGGGTTAATATATAGGAGAAAGGAAGATGGGGGAATGGAATGACAATTGGACAGCAAAATAAAAGGGATGGGGAATGTGAAGAAAGGAGCAAATGAGGTCAAGATATGCAGGGAATGAAGGAAAGGGGATGGGGAATGAATATATAAAAAAATATTTTTCCCAAACATTGAATCTTTTGTATGTACTGAAAAATTGCTACCAACCATTGAGAAATTATGTATATACAAATGTGTTAACAAGAACATGGAGGAACTATGCTCCCCTAAAATGTTGGTAGTATTTACCACTTGACATGGTGTAACATCACAGAAGATTTGAATCTTCTTTAACATTGCTCTTTCAAGTGACAGAATTTTATTGAAGTTTAAAAGAGCTGATGCACCCTGTGCCAGTTTTTTGTCTAATACCATAAAAATGTGCATCAGTTGTTTACCCATTTCATCAGATTTCAAACAGCTGATTTTGAATATTATTGTCATCTCTTACAAGAAGAATGTTGGATACAATTTTGTAAGCAGTCAATAAAAGTGAGTCTCCTAACTGCTCATATCACACTCTCTGGGCCTTTGTAACTTCTCAGGTTCATAAAAATTATGATATGAAAATATTCACGCAGCAGCCTCCTGAACTTCATTAACTCCATGCATATTTATGTAACAGCCGACTGAAGTAATTTTTTCACATACAGCAGAGTGCTGAAGTTTGTGAACCTCAGCATTGGGGATTTTAACACATGATCACCCATTTCAATACAGTTTTTTCAACCCTTATGTGACTGGGTCTGGCCAAATGAGATGAGACCACATGGCTGGTGAGTCTGCTTCCCACACTCTCATGTGATTACACCAATTGTGGGCAGTTCAGTCAAGCTCTGCATTCAGTGAGGTTGATTCCTTTGTGCTTTATGGAACAAAACTCTCCCGTTAATGTTTCTTTTGCTTTCAAAAAGTACTTGTATTTTATTCAAAATAAATTTCCATGTGCTTTGAGGTGGCTGTATTTTTATTAGTGGTATTTCATAAGTGCTTGGAAACAAAAAAGTGTGTTAAATTGAAAATGGATTCCTGTGTTTGGCAAGACTCCTCTACACTCATAATATTGTAGAAATCTGCATGTAACTTGTTATTCTCACTCTATACTAAATACATTCGAGATTGATAGCCCATACTGTAATTACAGTTTAGAAGCAGAGGATAATCTTGTGAAACTAGAATATGATCCCAAATGAGGGTTTATACACAACAGAGATGTGGTGTGATATCTGTTAATTGTTTTAAGCCATACTTTGAAAACTTCATCTTATTTCACATCTATACCAAAACTGTAAACAAAGATCCACAATAGATCACACAGTGTAAGAATGAAAATGACAACAACAAAAATAGAAACCACGACGCTGAAAATAGGTAATTAATGTAAAAGCTGAATATTATTCCACTTAATTTCCAATAATCATTGTGTTACAGTAACTTTTCATTAATATGCATATTAACACAAGCAGGATAAAGTACCATCAATTCTTCTGCCACACAGACACACATTTGACCCTAAGACTCATTGTCCAACCTCTCCATACCCTGTAAACTTGTTCTCTATTTATTACAGTACCTTATAAAACTGAAGAAACCGACGTTTACTGGGACTTGGAGGTGGACTGGGAGGATTATGTACAGCCTTATTACCTCCTTCATTACCCATATTCTGGATCTGCCGTAAATGAATTCTAGGACGGTTATGTGTAGGTGTGGAAACTAATTTGTTGACCTAAAAAAGTGGGAAAAAACAAGCATCAGTAAATATAATATAAAAGTGTTTATAATCTACTTATTTCCTGGGATAGCTTAGTTGGTATAGTTGCTAGCCTATGGGTCAGTCAGCAGAGGACACATGGATCAATTCATGACAAGGGTGACACTTGTCTCTTCACAAAAATTTCCAGACCAGCTCTTGGGCATACTCAGCCTCCTATTCAGTGGTACTGGGGGCTCTATCCCTCAGGATAAAACATTCAGGGCATGAAGCTGATAATTTGCCTCCATTTAGTGCCAAGCTTAAGGATGAATGGCACTATACCTATAATCCCTCCATATGCCTTTCTGGTGTGCAGTTACTTTTCCTTTACTTTTTTGGCTAATGGCACTGCAAATTGACAAACACAGAAGTTGGATGGATTGATAGGTTAATGTGCCACATTCAACCAGTTAGACCAAATGTTTGTAAAGGCCTTAGCACTAAATACAAACTACATTTTGCTTTCAAAAGTGTAAAGTCCAAGCTTACAACACATACAGAGTACCCATCTTTTATGGACTGATAAATCAATTTTAATCCACCATCATTTACGTATAAATTATAAATAAGGACTGCATTTTAAAGACTATTCAGTTATCTTGGTATTGGAGAGAACTAACTTTTAATTACCAAATTTAATATTTATTGCACTTGGCATGTTCCTTTCTGGCCTGAACAGACATATTTCTGATAGGAAATCTCATGGAGTGATTTTAAATTCAATTACTTAGAGACATACTAAGCAGCATTAAAATTGAGGCATGGACATGGAATGTGAACCGGAAGACTGACTATTCCTTCTAGAATGTAAAGAGTGTCCAGCAACTAAACCACGATTCCAAGTAACTACCAATGAATTTTTGTATGATTAGGTGCTGCTGTCGATTATAGGTTGTTCACATGAGTTATAATTAACTTATCTCACTAATGTCAGACATTATCTATGTACCTGCAATGAACCACCATTTTCCTTGTTTCTCCGTTTATGCTCCACGTAGCAGTGTATACGTCTGGAGGCATCAGTGTCAGAAGTGCAGATCCTGTTCCATGTCTTGGACACCAAAGCTACTGCTGTTAGGTCCACAGGCTCCAGATAGCTCAGTATGCCTTTCAAAATTATGCTGTAATCATTCTTTTCACCAAGAAGGGAGAAAAAGTCAACTTTTTCTTGGCAATTTATACATGGATGTTCCTGACTAGAGTATTTTAGAGAGAATAGCATGGAAGAGTGGGTAAAATCTTCAGAAGTTTGGCATCTCTTCAGTGGGTCTTGTGAAAGACTCTTCTTAATCAACTTTGTGAGTTTATTGGTTATCAAATTACAGTCTTCATTAGGCAAATCCCTGGGGTGTAAATGATAAAGACTGACTGTCTCCTGCCTACCAATCTTGTCATCCTGCATACCTGTGTCATGTGCTGTTGGCATGTATGTCTGACAGCAGTTAACATATTCATTCTTGTCCAATTGTTGTTCAATATTATCTACTTCATTGTTAGCCTTTGTTTTTCCTGACTCATTTTCATTCACATCTGTTTCATCACACCATACAGCACTATCATCAAGTTTATCACTTTCTTGCAAATCAAAAGAACTGTCTAACAGTGATAAACAAACAAAATCATTGTCCAGTGACAGCTCACCTTTGCTGTGTAAATCACTAATGGTACATGATGATTTATTTAATTGTACATTTGATGATACAGAAGCTGACCTTCGTAATAAGTTAAACCTTCCTGATGTGGCTTTCCTTTTGTGGCATAAAGAACGATGTACTCCACGGCAGTACACTTCTGGGGTATTGAATGTATGAGGAGTTGATGTAAAACAGTTCCTATAATTGAATCCATGTGATAGCTTCTCTTTGCTGCATGGCTCAGAATATAGGCTTGCAACTGAATCTGGAGGACACGAGAAGTATCCACTGTCATCATTTTGCATTGGTAGATGCACTTCACTTACAGGCGTATACCCAGCCATCTGTAAAAGCAATTTGGATTGTATAAACTACTGTGTTGTGGGAAGTGGGTTTGTCAACACCTAGTGTACAATTTTCAAATGATTTACCTCTAAAGTAACAATATATTTAGCATCACCATACAGATTACATTTCAATATGTGTTGAAGTAAAATTTTTAATCATACTGTGTTCTATGGAACCTGATAATCCATGTAAAGCAGCCTGTATTGGCAAGATAATTGATACAAAGAAATCCTAAAACCATAACGTTAGAGGATGAGTAAAAAGTTGGAATATCAGTAATTTTACACAATGGTATTACAATAACAGTGGCCAGTGCTAGCCACATCAATCATGCATGGCTATAGTAACTAATCTGGAGTAGAAAGTAGCATGTCCACAGAAAACAATGGCACAGGCAAAATCAAAGAGGCACAAATCCAGTAGGTTCTGTTACAAATTAAAGTCACTTACAATGTGTTTTTTCTAGTTCTGCTGAGTTCTGGATGGGGTCTGTTAATTCACTAGTTGTTTTTAGTTTTATCACCATCTGTGATACAATGTGTTTGAATAAAGTTCTTAAAAAGGTATATTTAATATGAATGGCATTGTAACAAATGTTTAGCAAGCTATGTCATGACAGATATCTCCAATAATGATTAACGTATCTAGAATACTGTAACACTGCCAGTGAATGCCGACTTCCTGCATTTTGTAACTAGCCTGACAATTCTAGCAAAATTTTAGAATCAATTACAAAAAGGTACAATAGAAAAAGAGCCCTAATTTCTGTCAGAAGTGAATGTAACAAACTACATTCTTTAAGTATGTCATTTAACCATGCTGTCAATTGCAGCTATTATATATAATTGGTGATAAATAAATGTTTTTCATGGGTGGAATGATATGACAGGGAAAAACTGAAGTACTCAATGTGAAATCTCTACCAGTGCCTCTTCGTGTGCCACAAAATCCAGTTGCTCACTTACATCTTATCCGTGTACTGAAGACCCTTCCACTTCCAGTTTCAATTGGAAATGAGAATATAATCTGTGGCCTACTGATATGATCACTTCAGTGCAATAGTTGTATCTCCATCAGGTTAAAATGTTTTCCTCTGGTGCAGATGTTTGAATGTTTGTTAACACTCACATCACTCTCATTACTGTACCTTCTTTGGTATCCTAAGTTAGAATGGCATGAATTTGCAGTTCTCAGACTCTGTATTTTTGAATCTGAATAACCAAATATAAAATTTCACACTCCAAAACCATTTATAGATCTCACAAGGTAAGAGATATAAAAAAGAAATGTACAGTTTATATATTATCCATAAATTATGTGAATTACCAAATTACTTCTGCCATGCATTTTGTTTTAGTATTCTGGTGCCCTCCTCAATTATTATAAAATATGTTCAATGCTGCTGCGGAAAACGTAAATCGTGAAAAATTTTGCACTTTGAAACTAGATACAAAAATACAATTCCTGTAGCACACGTCTACTGTAAATGTCTTCCTGTGCTAATAAAACACGCGAATTAATTAATGGGTCATTTTTCGACCAAAAATGCACAATTTACTTTCAAAACCTTTACACTTCCATTCCATACTTTTGCCGTGTATGTTACAAATAACATTTTTTAACAAGACTGTGACAATAATGCAACTATGTAACCTTTCCTACAGTATGAAAATCCACCATGTGACAATACCCCTGATCATGATTCCATTGTGAATCGAAACACCACGTAACAAAAGTTATGGTTATGAAGGAAAATTAGGTACTTCTGATGAAAAAGTCACTAACGTGATATAACGAGCTCGATCGTTGGGACAGCAACTAACGTAAATATTCAAACTGCTCAAAGGTTTAAAACCGCATTTGACATTTACACATCCTGACGAAAATGTATCGATGAATGGACACTAAGTAAAAAATTGAAAGGTATATGTTCCTTAAACTATAAATAGGATAAGATTACTTACTCTTTATTCAGTCACAATTGAGCTTCCTGTAAGTCATCATTGTAAACAAGCCATGGAGACCTCAAACTTTTTGAATGATTTCGGTTCAAATTTCCAGCGTTTCAAGTTTTCTTCATTGACCAATCGGAAAGGTGCTAACGTATATGTTCCCAGTTCATTCATTTGAAACGACGCAACTGTTTGGTTTCCGTTGTGATTGTTATGAAAATTTCAGTAATAAGATTAAAATGCGGTTGAAAAGATTCTTTGAACGTTAGCGACCAAGAATTAAGCCGCGATCTCTCATACCATCAGGCGTACCACTACACGGTTTGTCCGCATATGCCATTTGTGATTTTCCATTACTATCAAAATTTTAGTGTTGGTGCTTAAAATTATTTGTAAAAGGAGGAAGGGAGGTCAGTGCAATAATCGTAAGAAAATTCTGTGATTAATTTTGTTATGAACTAGAGTTTTTGTGCATTATTGTTAATTAAGAGATATCCGCTTTCAGCCAAATGTAAGTTAATGGTAAGTGGCTGTGTCCTATCAGTGTTTTGAATTTGGTGTGGTTCGTGTTTTATTGCTGAGTTGAAATCTCATTATGAAAAATTTGAAAGCGAACTTTTGATTTACGGTTCAGTCCGAAGCTGTGGTTGTACTAGTCTAAATGAAACTGCATTACGTGCTGCAACTGCAGGTCACACTGCCGAAGAATAAGTGAGGTTATGGCATGTAATGCGACACACATTTTAACATTACGCGACAAGTTTTAACACTTATCGCCCCGGCATAAACATTGAGCTGACGGCGGTAATGTAATTGAGTTTATGTTTGCCGTTAAAATGATGTCATTACTAAAATCGGTCCGCTAGTTTGAACCTTTAAATGATAAATTAAGGGTTTTATAATTGTCATGCATTGATGTCTTTCTGTCATCCTTTACCATCCATCATCCACACAACTGTTGAATAAAGAGAAACTATTCTGCAGAGAATGCATGAGGTAATAGACGCCGTTTTATTCAGTAACTGCACTCCAGGTAGAGGCCATATTTGTAGTTGTATCAGAATTTGAAACCTTTGGACTTCTGGGTTTTTACGCACGAGGGGGAAGCCCTAGCCTAAAAGCTCACATATCAGAATTGGTAAAAAATCTTCCATGTTCAAAACGAAAATACTAAGGGTACGTTTTCGCAGCCATTCCAATTTTAACTGACTGCAAGCTCGGATGGTTCAGTTCCTAGTTCACATTTAAAGCCCAGTAGCTAGTTAAGAAATTACCGGCATTTTATGGGACTCATTATTACCATGTTTGCAAAGCTACTTGTCCTCCCCATCTTGAACCACATTAATCTTGACCACACACTCCCAGCCTTTTTCTTTTAAAATCCATTTTAATATCACTCCCCCATCTCTGCCTTGGTCTTCTAGGTGGTCTAGTTCCTCCGGGTTTTCTGGCCAGAACTCTGTGTAGTCTTGGTCATAAAGATAAAATGTCAGAAAAGTAAGAGTACATAGAAAAGTGTCTTCAGTATATAAAACGTTCATTGATAGAAATTTACCTTCTTAGTTCTCTGCCATTCTCCCCTTTGCTGTGTGTGTAACAGTGGTAGCATGAAAGAAATCACTTTTGGTGCATTTAAGGATTTACATTAGGTGGGGTGCGTGGTTTTGTGTGTATGAGGGGAGAGGTGTGGCTGTGAATGACATACAAATAACGATGCTCTTCCAATATGTGATCTACCTGTGAGTATGTGATCTACCGTGTTACAGGTTGCGGAGGTAGCAGGAGGTATTGCGTAGAACCGGAAAGGAATGGCGCACGATAAACTCTGAACACGGCACTTGCTTTATTCATGTATTTAATGGAACTGTACATGGAAACATAAGTTTCTGTATTAATATGAAAACAGCCAAGTGTATGATGAAAACCGAACACATTCAACGATACACACTTTTTACATAATTAAGGAAATCAATTAACAAATTCGGTGAGTGTTTCCTCATCACCCAGTAGCAGTATTCGTTTAGGTGGGACTGCAGCAACAGTTCAGTTGTCCCTCTCATCTTTCTTAATATCTTTATTTTCGCGTCCAACCATGAGTGCTCAATACCCTGTGTATTGGTTCCGGAAGCAGGATTCACATAATTATCCTGATGGTTGACAGTGCTATGAATGAATCCAAGAGACTTTAAAGTAGAATAGGCCGGCCACTCGTCGGAATGAATGACAGATCCTTGTGCACATTCCCGGGTGATGATTGGGACAAGTGTCTCTTTATCACGGCGGTTGACATAGAAGTAGCGACAGTCGAGACCTTGCTTTAAACCAGAAACCCACAGGCCATCTATTCTTTTACCATGATTCCTGTTGTTTTCTAGAAGCGCATCACTATCTTCCGATTCTGGTGCGCGATTACCCTGCAGAAGTCTGCTGCAATTGTATTTACGTTTCCCAGCAAATCGAGCCTCGTCTATCTGTTTTGGTTCTTCAGCGGTACCCAGCATTTGACCTTTCTTTTCAATGACTTTCGTACAAACCTCCCGGCACATGTTGTACCAATCAACTAATGTTGAATGTGATCGTCCAGTAATTGTTTTGGCATACTTAATAGGAGTTTCACAGAGGAAGAAGTACACATCCAATATCTGACATAAAGACAGCTTACAATTCATCTTGTTATTGAGATCAGAGTAATGGAAGCAACTATTCCCATGACGTACACTTCTCATTACTTGGCATCCTTTTCTTGGACATCTCATAACAGGTACACTGTTCCCTCGAATTAATCTTCTTTTATTCTGCATAACACTTCCACACTTATCGCAATTTAGCACAGCTTCCTCCGGATCATCCAACAGATTACGTT
>Ga0268261_10000404_pt1 | contig 26936 bp, 20 predicted proteins | sample TergutNc150P1_FD_190353 | JGI IMG/M metagenome (GOLD analysis project Ga0268261, IMG submission 190353) | Nasutitermes corniger P1 segment gut microbial community from laboratory colony in Florida, USA - Nc150 P1 (SPAdes) (version 2) | ecosystem: Host-associated > Arthropoda: Insects >... | reverse complement strand
CATAATGTGAAATCACAACACCCTGTACATGAACGCAACCTCCTGTAGCTTCGAAACAAGAGCTAAACAACAATTTTTAGTATCATATTCGTGTTCAGCACCCACAAAATAGCCATAGAAGACTTATTTCATCAATGCTAATTTTTGGCTGTATATCAGTGTTATGATTCATTGGAAACCTGAAGGAAGGAAAAAACTAGGCCGTCCCCGGAGAACCTGGAAAGATGGAATATGCATAGCCATGAATAAAAGAGATCTAAGAATGGATGAATGGAACAATCGAAGGCAATGGAATATGAAAGTCGGAAGGCATCGTCAGACGTTTTAAAACCACGCGATATATATATATATATATATATATATATATATATATATAAATAAACAAGAATGTGTGTGCTCAAATGACTTCAAATTAGGTACCACTTTTACAGAAACTTTCAAGATACTGAAGAAACATAACACTTTTCTCAGTGAAAGAGTCCAACAACCCTGTGCCCAAAGAAAGTATGTGTGTTATTTATCAACAGTCAGGGGCAACAATTATACAGTATCAGTGAATGATGAATGCATACGTACTGGTAGTATGATACTGACAAAGGAAAATCAAAGTACTTGGAGAAAAACCTGTCCCATTGCCACTTTGTCCACCACAGACTGTATATGAACTGCCCTAGAATCAAATCTGGGCCTCTTTCATTGACAGAATGGCAACTGCCTGCCTAAGCTATGGCATAGTCATTCCTGCGGAAGACCAGTTTGTTCCAGTGTGACGGGCATGCTGATCATTCTGGCATGCATGGAGCTGTGTATCAAGAGTTCATTCCACAAGGACAGAGCACAAAACAACATATCTACACATTCTACATGCATGTGAACACATGCAGGAAAAAAATCTGGTAAGTGGCCTATTCCCCTTCCTCTGCCACTGCCAGACACACACACACCCACACACACACATGAAACATACAGGAATTTCTTGATAATGGCATGACGTGCTGCACCCTCCATACTCCTCAGATATGACACCATCTCACTTTCTGTTTTTTTAACACTCAAGTTGGCACTGAAGAGGAGATTTTATGTCATCACCATGACTGCAGAACAATAACAACTACACTTGCGAAGTACATAATATTACCCAATGCTTCCAACAATGGCCCAACCTCTGGGCTCACTTTCTTAAGTTGGAAGGGAACTATTTTGAAGGGGACAGCATGCAACAACACATAAGCACTGTTATCATTCAGATAAAGATACTATCCACAATCTTTATGTTCAACTTTCATATATATACTGACACTCCTCAAATTACACAATTTCAAAAGGCCAGAATGTAACTACTGCACAAGTTGTAAAGTGTCTGTACACACCTCACAACAACCTAGAATATTAGATTCATTCATTTGCATGTTGCCAATGTACTTAAATTTTTAAACTTGTAAAAAAGGTGTCTGATGACGGTACTGATGCACCAAAACACGTAGCACATTTAAGTGTTGCGTTTGACAGTATACTTGTTATGTCAATTAAATTTGTTTGCAATTATAAGGTGACTGTTTCACCCCATCCCACCCACATCAATTCAGGTAATGATATATGAAATAATATTGCCTTATATTTGGGTAACTATGGTATTTGGGGATATTTTAACACACATGTAGAGCAAGTTTCCTACCACACAGATTATCATTGAGTTTAAGTTTAATTCACACTATCTTGCTAGAAACACAACACTTAACAGAAACTAGGCTTGTAGGCTTGTACTACAACACTGCCAGTATACCTCAGAGAAATGTTACAATCTGAATAACAATATGTTTGTTTCATTCACAAATAGTGGCTCTGGATGAAAACACAGTGAGATCAAATGCGCAAAATGCCAAGGGGTCGAGATTTCTCAGACCCATCCACCAGCTCTGAGGCCCACCCAGCTTCCTTTACAATGGGTACTGGGTCTTTTTTCTGGTGGGGTAAAGTGCTTCATATTTTCTGCATGTAGCAGCTGAAGACTCCTTTGTATGTAACATTTATGTAGTGGATTGAGTTGTACACTGAAATAGTAATTGGTGCAGCTTGTATTCTGTGTTCCACAGTCTGTGAAACCCATAACACAACCTGCAATCATAAGCTGCTGACAGCTCAGCCTAAGAAAAATGGCAGCTAATGTGTTAAAGAACAGCCAAGAAAAGCAATACAAGGTAATAACTACAAATTTATGGACCAACGTTTCCATTTTTGTTTGTAGAAAGTAAAAAGTAAGGGCATGGTGTGGCAGACAATATAGAACTGGCCTTCCAAGAAACTGGACCAAGATCTCTATTATACTTTAACCTTTTGCCACCGGAGTTTTACATTTAAATTTTAGCACACTCTCTATGTAAAATGTGAATAATACAGGAACCAAAAAAGGTAGCATTATGAAATAAATGGCATTTTTAAGAGAAAAACAGAGAGTGTGCAGCATGTTTAATATACTCAGTACTTATATTTGCTGAAAAAATATATGAAATGCAACATCTGGAGGGTAGCGGTATGCCCATCCTATATATAAGACGCACGGTTCTTAACCCACTGGCATACACAGACGTCCCTGAGACAGCTGGGCTCGCTAGGTCCATTAATACACAGCCGGCTGTGAGACGCAATTCAGAGACCAATCCAACATCACAGCCCAACAGGGGTATGTATTGAAGTCAATAAAAATTAATTTTGCATCAATAAAATATAAATGTACAAAATTGCCATTTTTGCCTAAAAATTAGTATTTATAGGTGCGCCATGTGTTATAAAATGTAGTATGCCAATGGGTTAAAGGTTAACATTTGCCAGTCAATGGGATGTGACACAGCTATGTCACAGGTCAATATCTCATGAATATTTTTGTTTCTGAAATAATCAGCTAATTAAATGCATACAGCACAGTCCTTCTTGAGAAGTTACTACTTCCTCAGCAAGTCAAGAAATTACCCATGCTTTACGGAATCCAGAAGTTCACAAAAGCCTGCCACATGTCCCAAACCTGAGCCAGATCAATTCAGTCCATGCCTTCCCACATCCAATTTAAGCTCTACTATGGTATTATTCTCCCATCTACGCTTATGTCATCCAAGTGGTTTCTTTCCCTCAGGTTTCCCCACCAACACCCTGTATGCATCTCTCCTCTTCATCATACATGCCACTTGCCCTACTGTACTCATTCTTCTTTACTTGATTACCTGAATAACATTCTGTCAGGAGTAAAAATAATAAAGTTCCTCATTATGCGCTTTCCTCAGATCACCTTTTACCTGTTCCCTCTTTAGGCTGAAATATCTTGCTCAACACCCTTCTTCCGAGCATTCTTTGCCTATGTTCTTCCCACAGCGAGAGAGCAGGTTTCAGAAAGCAAACATCAACCGACGCAAGTTTGAATTACAAAAGCAACGCACCATATTACCACAGCGTGTTTGCATTTCACATTCAGCCAGGTCTAGTCGGCGTGTTAACATATTGCTCAAAACGTACTTGTATGATAAAACGGACAGCTAACATTTGCGATAGCAATATTTCGACTCAATAATTACTTGCGTCTCACTTTAACCACAGCTGGCTCTTCTGATCAGTACTAAACGTGTTCTGTAATATTACCTGCATTCATAATCATTTCTTTCTGTCTGTGGTAAATTATTAAGCCTCTTGGAAAGATTCTCCTTCAGTTGACTTATTGATATTTGCAAGTTTCTTTTTTCTCTCTCTAACTCTTCAATCCTTTTTTGTAAATCTCGTCGTTCCATTCTAGGAAATCGAAGAAGTCAATGCATATTTCAACACAACAGTTTCCTAACACTGCAACTTTCCGCTCGAAATTAAACACAACTATACGAGATTAGGGTCGATTATTACCAAAACAACACCAGGGAAACATGGAATTAATTTGTGCTTATACTCTCACATCCGTGCTTTAGTGCATACCGTGGACATTACACACTATGTGCAAATTATGTAAATTTAAAGGAGGAATATTACAAGTAACAGTTTGGCATGAAGCTCCTATAAATAACACATCCGTTCTCGTCACGTTAAGGGGCTGTCCATTACTAGATAATATGTTGATCTATGATCTGTGGTCCATTAGACTATACTAGGTGATCTGTGCATTAGACGCTCTGTGTTTATTTTGCAGTCCCTGTGCGGCACTGGTGTTTTAACGGCGGGCTTGTGCTGTTGTCCGTCATCTCTTGTTCCTTCCAGTGCAGTGAAAATTTATTGGTGTAATGTTGGTAATGTGAAACTTAACCTTTAATCATAAGAACGGTGCTAGAAGTTGTAAGAATAGAAATTTTCTTCGTCATATTTTATCACTAAGGAATGAAGTGCTGAATACCATACTTAGCAAGAGGCAATCAAATGCGAAGGTTTGCCTTGTTTAAGTGTGCTGCATTTAGAGGTCTTGCGTAGTCAGTTATTGCGTGAGCCAATACTGTATTCAGAAGGCTGTTGTGTTGTGGTGTGACTTGTGCGTAGGATGTGGTGTTGAGCGTAGTCAGTTATTGCGTGAGCCAATTCTGTATTCAGAAGGCGGTTGTGTTGTGGTGTGACTTGTGCGTAGGATGTGGTGTTGAGCGTATTGTATTACACGTATTTTCAAAATGTGATTTGTACAAGACTAGGTGTTTATAGCAGTGTTTATGCAAATTGTGGTGTACAAGAGTTAAGGTTATCACGGTTGTGCGAATTCAAATACTATCCTTTCTTTATTACCTGTCTATAACCTCACCCCACTCATTTCGATCTTGAAGATGGAGTCACTACGTTTCCCCACAGCGTTTGTACCCACATTTAAGTTTATATGGTGTCACGAGCATTGGTTGTGTGTACTGACTTATTCAGCTTCCTAAAAATTTGGAGGCACCGGAATGTTTCCATTCACTCATCATTTCAGTCTTTTATTTAGTTAAGATTGTACTTAAAGTCACTGCCTTATGCTGTACTTAACATGTAATTTTTGTAGTAAATTCCATTAATGCACAAGTCATTGTGACTTATTTAAGAAGATAAAGGCTAAACAGAATGGGCCTGGCTACCATACAGTGTAAGACTGTGACAAGATATGTTTGCACAGGTTAATGCTGCTCAGCTTAGTTTGTGTTACAAGGGTGTTGTTGGGGAGGTGGTAAAAATTGTGAATATTTTCTTCACTGCCATGCATGAAATAGCTCTGGAGTCCACATATCCTATATAATAAGTATTAATACCTCCATCCTTGTTAGCAGGGGGGATGAAATCTGCGCTCTTATGGGTTATTATGCAGTGAGTAGTGGTAATTTCTTACCGACGTTTTGGAACAACCTCTCGGTCCCATCCTTAGGGTTCAAGAATCCAAAAGAAAGCCTCTGTGGATTCTTGAACCCTGAGGATGGGGCCGAGAGGTTGACTCGAAACGGTAAGAAATTACCAGTACTTGCTTTGTAATAACCCAGAAGAGCACATATCTCATCTGCTTCACGGCAGAAGCCTGAAATCACGCAGGAGGGATGGTTTGCTGCCTCATGCAGCTAAGCACATGTCAATACCATGGTTGAGAATATATGTTACAGCCTGATTAATGGCACTTGACAACACATGGGAGGGGAAGTGAAGGAGAAACTGGAGAATGGATTGGGTATTCAGTAAGCCTCGCATGACCACAGAACTAGCTTATCCAGCACAGTACAAACACTTCCAGCTAACACGCACACCTCAGCTACCAGTAGTTGTCTTACTTGTCACCCTTGATGAGTTACAGGGATTTATCCAGTTCATGGAAGGAATGAAATCTGGTTTCTGCACATGTGCCATATCATTCTAATTGCAGTGTACCTTACTTTCACAAATATTGATACATGTGACATTTGGAGTTTTGCAATGAAAAGATTCATCAAAGTCCACTCAGGCTCTCAGCTATGATGGTCTAAAAACAACAATCAAAGATTTTCTGTGTCCAGCAACAACTTTTGGCTCCTTACCACATTGACTCAAATGATGGGGACACTAAGTCTCCAAAATGTTGATTTGTAACTCGTCATTTACGCAGTTGATAGCCTGAGAGCAGATTTGGAAATATTTTTGTACTTTCCTGAGAGAAGTGTTGGAAATATAGATGTGCTTTCCATAGTTGACAAATGCATTTTTCAGGGATTCTATTCATGTTATAAACTTACAGATGTGAATATATGTTGTGTAAATTTTGCTTATTAAATCTTGCATTCAAATTTCATGACTTTGATTCAGAACTTATGGTTCATACTTTCAGTTTGGGAAAAAATATGAATTGTGTAAACTCTAACATGTTGCTGAAATTGAAATGTCTGGAAATGAAACAATCTTGGTGAAATCCTTAACCCTTCAGCGTGGGGGCATTTAATTCCCAGTTCATACTGTGATGTGGGAAGGTTTTTCTACAGGGTATTTAAATTTTGAGCTAAATTGCGCAGTAGTTTATTCAAAATAATGTAGTTTTATTAATAGTGGTTGGATTTTGATGAAACTTGAAACAGAATATTTAGGAATGTCTAAGCTTTTCGAATATGCAATAAAATCTTACCTTAAAAATTTAACTTTGTGTGGAATGCCTTGAAACATTTTTCAACACATAGGGCAGCTTGACATTCGGGGCACCAAAACACTGTCTTCTTCCTTCTATTGTTTTTGTAACACACTACACACCTCTTTGTTGGCCTGGCCTTTTTTTCTGTTGGTGGTATTCTTTCTGGAAAATGTCTTTCAACAAGTCGCGGCACATTTTTGTCTGTGGAATAATGACCTTGAAATTTCCTGACATTTTCACTTGCATGTTCAATAAGTAGTGCCTGTACCAGTTCTCCTCTGAATTTAAAGTGGTCTATTTTGGTCTGTCCTGAATTTGCGCAGCATATTACTATAAAATTTAGGACTGCAATATTGAGTAATCTCATAAACAGTTTTATGTACTGTTTAGTCATTTTCTTTCTTTCTTTCCAAAAGATAGGGTTGAAGGAGTTGGTCTTTTAGATCAACTCCTCCTGTGTTTTCATTGTAATCTAGAACTGATACAGGCTTTTGTTTTTCCTATCTACAATTCGTTAGCTTCATTCTTGTTTCCCCTCCACGGTAAATCGAAATCATTGTCACTTCCTTTTTGTCTTTCCACTTCAGAACGGACACTGGACCTGAATGTTGAGCTACCAGTTCTCCTTTCTTTAGCTTCTTATCTTTCACTCTTTGTGGAACATCTGTCCTACTAAGACACAATGTTCCAACACAGTCAGTTTTCAAGGACTTTAGCCTTTGATCCAGAGCTGGCGAGTTATAAAAATTGTCCATCTACAACGTGCGGCCCTTTTTCAGCAATGGCTCCAAAAGTTCCACCAGTTCATCATCAAAAAACATTTTGAACACTTTAGTACAGTGAGTTTCATTTTGGGCTTCATTTTGAGGCCCACAGTTATCAACAAACTGTTCCCTTTGCCCTACATAATTTGTCATGTCCTCCCACATAAATGTAGCACCCAAAGCACTAGGCACGCTGGATGCAGTAGCAAATTGCACATCGCCACTTTCATTATCACTACATTTCGATCCAGTTACCTCTCATACAATCAAATCATCTGTGCCACTGGAGTCATCATCATCACTGTAACTACTTTGATCAGAAGCTTTAAGTTCCTCTAGCAAACTTTGTTCAGTCTCATTCTCAAACGGACACTTCTTTCTTGACACCATTTGCAGACTGCTGCTACAAACGAAAACAAAACGCTAAATCAGCCGCGAAGAAACAAACAGTCTGTTGATGTATGAAGGTGATGTCATACACCATTTCAAAGCTACAGACCTCAGCTACGTGTTGATAGCGATAACATTTGTTTCATGTTTCATTTCCTTGTTAGAGAGACACATAAAGTGGTCTGTGTAAATAGAGATGGCAAAAAGAAACCCCAGATTTTGAGGGGAGAGAAAAAAATGAAGAAATAATTTCTAGGAACTGTCTCCCACACCATAAGAGAGCCAGCTCCTTCACGAACATGCACGAAGCAGCCCGATTACATTTTATCCCTATGTTGTCGAGATATAGTCGAATGAGTGGGAGCGTGCACCATGATGAGCACCGCTCGTCACTCCATGACAGGTGATGTTTTCGCTATGACGAGCAGTGCTCATCACTCCACACTGAAGGGTTAAAATGATTTATTAATAAATTGTTTATTTTCAGACATCATGCCTGCAGAAAAGAAACGTGTGTTTGTGGGTAACCTACCTGCAGATACTACACAGGCAGATGTTACGAAGTTATTCAGTAACTTTGGTAGTGTTTTATCAGTGGAAATCAAACAGCATCCAAATTCTTCAACATTTGCATTTTTGGACCTTAAGACTGATGAAGACAAGCTGAAATCATGTAAGATTTGTTGTTTTTCAAAGTATGTGAAGCAGTTCCATGGTATGTACCGCTGATAATTGTTAACTGTCCATATTTACAGGTTTTGCAACTCTGGCAGCAAGAAAATGGAATGGTAATAGGATAAAATTAGAACTTGCAAAGGAGAGTTTTCTGAGTAGACTTGCAAAGGAAAGGCAAGAGCATGATAGATCACAACCACACTGTAGTTTAGATGATGACCATAAGATTGATCCCAGTGAAAGATCTAAGAAACATTCCATAGAAGAACTCAAATTTACAAAAGAGAAAGGGAAGGCTGATGAAACTGCATGTGAACTGAATGACTGGAGTTTTGATGAAGAGTCATTTAGATCCTTGGATGCTGCTAATGGTTTGGAAACACTATTTAATGGAAAATTAAAGATGTTTGGTGGGACGAGGACTGCTTTTTGTGATTCTGATAACGATAAAACCAATTCTCAGTCAGTGCCAGATAGTAAGATGTCTCAGTCAACATGTACAGCAACAGGTTTGCTACAAAGATTAACACTTTTTAGTGATGTGTGGGAAGACCCACCAATGAATTGTGATCTGATCAAGGATGACAGAAAAGTTACAAGGAAAGATAACTGTAAACAACAAAACCCTTCGGATGAAGGAAAAAGGTTTCTTGCAGAAGAGAAACGTAAGAAATCTGTTGATGAGAAAAGGAAATTATCCCAGAAACAAAAGGAAGCTATTAAATTGTCACTTAGCTGTCTAGTAAGTATGATAATGAGAAGACTGTTTGAAGTGCTGTTAACAAAGTATGGTAGCTTTTGTGACTCCTGATCTCAGCCATTCTGTGGAATTACTATATGAAAAGAGAATTCTTAAGTATAAGTATACATTATGCATTTGCTGTTTCAACAAAGAACTGGTAAACCAAGTAAATCCGTGAAACAGTTTACAGAGGGTCGTAAGTTAGGTAATAAATTTATCACATACAAAACTAGAATTGTGTATGTTCTTGTGAAGTACTTTATTTGATGTTTTTATATACACTTGATATATATTTATGTTCAAAGGATTCTGGTCACAGAAACAGGAAAACTGTTTTTGATTCTGAAGATTATGATAATAAGACTGAGGATACAATTAAACAAATAGTTTCTCATCAGCTCTCATCATTATGTTATCATGATGAGTTGCTGGAAAAGTCAGACAAGAAAACAGTCTTCTTTGATGGTGCTTCAGATGATGAAAGTGATGGAAACTTTAAATTGAAGTCACATTTTGAAGGCAGTAAAGGACAGAAGGTAAGCATATCATGATTTTCTGTAAGGTATCAGACCTTTTGTAATCTGTTGTCATGCCGTCTCCCACTGGTTCTCATAATCATCATCATGAATGAAAATGACAGTGCAGTATTGGTACTAGTTACAGCAATACCATAAAATCTGGCTCTCAAAGTCTGAATTTCACATAATACAGAAAGTTTGCAACTCACTGTGTGTGTGTGTGTGTGTGTGTCTGAGAGAGAGAGAGAGAGAGAGAGCTCTATCCTGTGTATAAATGCCACGTAACAAAGTCAAGTTTGTTACGTGAAAGTTCTGCTGCATATCTTCAAAAGAATATTGTATAGGAGATTTCCATTGTGCAATTTTCTTTTGAGGTCCATGTCATATAACAGTTGTATATTGATTTGTGAATCCATCAGCGGTAGCACATATAGTACCATATTTTCCCAAATATCCCGTGCACTTCTTATAACAGTTCATAACAAAACTAACAAAAGCTCTGGTGTGCAGCATATTTATTTTATTCTGATTCATCTCGCTGTGTTGTACTACACGGAATGCAAACAAAGTATCACAGTCAAATGCAACTCGTAATGCTGTTAGCTATAGCTTGTTTATGATGAGCTTGGTATTGATGCACCTTGTATTGTCTATGAAGTTAGTAATTTTGCACAGCTTATCCATAATCAGTTTGGCAGGGGTGTGTGGTGTGTTTCTAATGAGGGTCACAACAGTACAATTATATATTATTCATTCATTCCATTGGCATGTGCAGAATGCAATGATTCCTCGCCATTCTCAGGAACTTCTTCCATTCCTCTCTGTTATATAACTCTTCCTTCCACCAACCAGTCTTCCATCCTCCCCCCACTTCATCTTGCCATCTATTTCTTGGTCTACCTCTCAGCCTTGTTGTTTCCAAATTCATACTTTTGGGAATTCTGTTTTCTTCCATTATCTGTACATGCCCAAACCCACGTAATCTCTGTACCCGTATTGTCTCTGTAATAGTGGGTTTTTAACCAGTGCATAAATTTCTTTATTGGTTAATATTTTCCAATTTTCTTTTTTATTGTCATACACTGGGCCTAATATTCCCTACACTTTCCTTTCAAAAATGTTTATTTGCTTTCTGTCTCTCTTTGTTAGTATCCAGGTTTCTGATGCATTAGTTAAAGTTTTGTCTGTTGTGTTCTTTAGTCTTAATTTTAGTTTTTTAAATATATTTTTACTTCTAAAATTTTTTTTGTAGCATGAAGTATGTTTTGTTAGCATTTTTATTCTTTCTTGTAAATATATTTGGTGATTGTTATCTTCATTAAGTATAACTCCTAGATATTTAAAATTTGCACCTCTTTCAAATGTATACTTTTTTATTGTTAATTGTCCTGTTTTATTTTGTTTTAACCTGTTTTTCCATTCCACTATCATATATTTTGTTTTTTCTTGGTTTATATGTAGACCTAACTTTCTGGCAATGTTTTCTATTTCTACAAAAAGTTGTCTTATTTCATTTTTTCCAATTAATACAATGTCATCTGCATATGCTAGTACATTCAGTTGTTCTTTACTAATCTTTATACCACTTAGGAACCATTTTTTTACTTTGTGTCACTTTTCATAATGCTAAGTTGCATATTATTGGTGATAGAGGTTTCATTCCTGTTTCATTTTCAAAAAAGGATGACAGTGTTCCTTCTGTTCTCACAACACTTCTTGTCTTTTATTAAATTTTTAGGAATTTTAAATTCTTCCATACATTTCCATAGCGTGTCTCTGTGTATAGCATCGAATGCCTTTTGAAAATCAATAAAATATTGTACACTCTGATTATATTCCCAAATTTTCTCATATATTATTTTTAGTACAAATATGTTGTCAATTACAAATATTCCACCTCTAGATACATTCTGATTGTCCCCGATAATTTTTTCAATATACAGTTTTTTTTCCCCCCAAAATAATATTCGCCAAAATTTTGTAAGCTACATTTCCTAATGCTATTCCATTCCCCTGTAATTCTCACAACTACCTCTCTCTCCTTTTTTGTATATAGGAACTATTATTGTTTCTTTATATTCTTCGGGTATTCTTTCCCCCTCCCAAATTTGTCTTACTAGTTGGTACATTCTATTCAATAGTTCATTCCTTTCGTAGTTTATTAATTCTGAATGTATTCCATCAGTTCCAGCTGCCTTGCGATGACAAGGTGGCTGGAACTTAAATTTCTCATTGCTTTTTTTTTTTTTTTACATCTTCTATAGTAAGTTCATCTACTTCAACTTCATTAATTCCTCTATTTCCTGTTTTAATTAATTCCTTTGGTTCTTCTGTGTTTAGTAATTTATCAAAATATTCTTTCCATATTTCTGCTTTCTCTTTAATATTCATAGCAAGTTCTCCTTTTTTGTTCCTAATCATGTTAAATTTTTGTTGATATCCTTTCTTAAATTGGTTTATTGTTTTATACATTTTCCTTGTGTTGTTATACTTTCAGTCTCCTTCTGTTGATTCTATTACATTTTTAATATGTAACTTCTTCTTATTCCTTGCTTGTTTTCTTTTATGGTAATACTCCTGCTCTTCGTTCTCCCTTCTTCCTTTTATTAACCACTTTTCTCTTGCTGTCTTCATTTCTTCTATTGCAATTTTGCATTCCTCATTGTACCATTTGTTTTTTAGTTTCTTTGCTTTCACCCTTTTCTATTAGCTGTTGTTTTGTTTCCTTCATTAATATTTTCTTTTCCCATTTTTTATTAATATTGTCAATATTATCTTCATCTTCCATATTTTTCAATATTTCGAACCTGTTATTAAGTTCTATAGCATATTCTTCTTTCCACTTTGAATTTTGAAGAATATTCACAATTTTTCTTTCCTCTTATTTCTTTTCAGTTTTACCCTTAATTTCACTTTAAAGTTTATCATCGTTAAGTTGTGATCTGATCCAATGTCCGGTCCCCTTAGTGCTCTGATGTCTGTTATTGCACTTCTAAATCTATTACTAATTAAGACATGATCTATTTGATTCACTGTCCTACCATCTGCTGAGTACCATGTCTCTTTGTGGATGTCTTTGTGTGGAAATGTTGTACTTCTTACATTAGAACCTAAATTGAATCATTTTTGTTCCGTTGTTGTTGGTTTCATTTTGTAAATTTTCATTGCCTGGTGGGTTTGTATATTTCTTTACCAACTTTTGCATTAAAATCTCCAAGTACTATTTTAATGTCTGAATTAGCTGTTTGATTCATATTTTGCTCTAATGAATTATAAAATTCTGCTTTTACCTCTTCCATTTTTTCGTTTGTTGGTGCAGGTACATTTATCAAGGTACAGGAGAACCATTTAGCTTTTAATCTCAAATAACATATTCTTTCGTTTATAATTTTAAAGTCTTTAACATATTTTAAAAATTCTCCCCTAACATAAAATCTGCAGCCAAATTCATACATATTAGCTGTTACAATTTGCACTAAATAACCTTATAAATGTGGTGTTCATATCTAGTATTTTTGAGACTTCCATGTCTCCATTATTGACGGGTTGATATGATGAGAGACATGACTGTGCATTGTCTGTATAAATCCATGGCCTGCAGTTGGAGCTCACACCATCATCCACTGCAACACTCTGTTGTCCTTTCAGTGCTTATCCACTGGGCAAAGACCTTATTGGTTGCAGTACAGTGAACTTAAAATTCATGGGGAGGGGAGGATGCTGGTCAGGGTGGCTGCTGTACCTTATAGATCAGCAGGTGTCTAGAAAAATTCAAATTTCATGTTTCAGCCATAGATAATGCACACTTGTTGAACCAGTGAAGGATGTTGTTGGCCATACGTCCTCTTCAGGATGTACTGCATACCACGTAAATGTGGCAAGGTGTATACTTGACAAACTGACTGAGACAATGTATAATGAACATGCACAAGACTATTCAAATCAGGCAAGTCAACAGTAGTAGAGCACTGGACCATTCAGTGAAGGAAGCCAGTCACAATATCTCACTACCAGCATGCTTCAGCAAACTGGAGCTCTAAAAATACTGGGAAGAATGGCCAATGAGAGCTGGCATCTTCACAGAGTATACCTGGTTTCAGTGACATGTGGACTGTAATGACTGACTGCCTGACTCTGTACAGTGTTCCTTAAGTAGTCCATGCCAGATGACGAGTTTTGAAGTGATATTGCGATTATAAGTACAACATGCAGTTGCATCATTCATCATATTAGTGTCTAAATGGAGATTAGACACTCTCTGTGCAGTGTTGGATGTGAACTCCACTTAACATTGTCATTTGTCTGAGAAGACTTCATTGTGTGCAGTTGTCAGAAAAAAAATTATTCATCCTGTTGGACTGTTGCCTGTTCATGAACACAGAGTATGAAGCACGTATGTAGTGTCACTGGACTTAGTGATGGAACACTGATCACGCATAGCGTGTTAAATAATTTATCAGTTTTATATTTCTCTTTTCATGTTTTATTTTATTGTAGTCTGTGATTTGTCTGCGTAATGTGAAAGCATCTGTTTAGATGTGAGCATATTTTGAAGCAATGTTATTATTGATGATTGTATCATCATTAACTTACACTATATTCCATCAGACAGTGTGCATAGACATTTTCTTCACTAATCACATTGTGTTGCAATTAATTGATTCCTGGCATGTACTGTAACCTGCTTTTTAGATTCAGGTATATTTCTTTCATTACCTGTTACTGGCACATGATAAAAAAAAAACTGTTAGTAAAAGAAGAAATACAGCACTGAACTGATGGTTCTTTTCTTCTGCCATAAGGACACTCCACTTCTTTCCCATCTTTTTACTCAGTTTTGTATTTGGCTTCAACATCCAATTAAGCTGTTATATTATGCACTTAGGAGAGATACCAGTACTGCATAATACATAATTTTGTAGCACAAAATATTTTATAATATTTTTTGTGTTTTCAGCTTCTAGAATTACAGTCTCACTTTGCAAGTGATAAGAGATTTGCATTGGATGAAAGATTTTATGAGAGTGATGAAGTTTTGGATGATACATATGGCACTGTCAAAACTGCAGCAGGTGCTGAAGATGAGAGAAGGAGACAGCTTGAAATATTACAAGATGTACTTGGTTATCAGATTCACACTAAAGATGACAAGAAAGACAAGTACAAGTTGGTATATTGAAGCATAGTTGAAAGTGATTTTTCACTGTAAGATAGTCAACTACTACAAAGTAATGTTCTGGAAAAAGTCATTTGAATTGAGTATTTCTGGAAACAGGGTGGAATAATTAATAGGATATGAAAGTATACTTGTGAAAGACATGCACGCATGTACATTTGTCCTAAAGGACCGCTGTGTGTATTGTCACATTGGGGTCATCGTTACTTCTGCTTTGAATGTTAGGGTTCTTCAAAAGTGGCCTTCATTTTCATTCTGTATAACCAGAGTATTTGTGAAAGTGTCATTAATTTAACTAAGAAACAATTGGTGTATGCTCTATCTGTGGTGAAGTTTCTCAGTTACAAGGATTTAAGAATATCAGTATTTTAAAAAAGTACAGTAGTGTTGCAGATTTAATGTCTGTGTGTATTAATACTTCTATTTGTATTGGCAGTAATAATTATTAACACTTTAACACCTAATACTGACTGAATTGACACACAGTATGCTGCTGAAAATGCCAAAAGTGGACTAAAATAATTAACAAGAACATGCCAATCATATGACATTTTTGTAGAGCTGTTTTGGCTTATATAACACCCTTGCAGTTGGTGTGCTCTGTCAACCTAATTGAAAGGGGAGGTTTTGAGTATTTTCACAAAAGAAAATTTCCAGTGCCAGGGTTTTTCTCATATTGTAGGGACCGTTTCATAGGCTGTTATGTTTTCAGTGTGTGTGTGCATGGGTGTGAGGGAGAGATAGAGTTCAAACATTATATAAGTCATATTATACTTCCCACCAAGGGGCTTGCAAAAGTGTAAATTACATTTTTGATTGGTGCCACTGATCTGTTCTAATAATACCGAACTACATGTCTAAATTAAAACGATGGGGAAAAATGAAAGTCGCTGTAACAACCTTAATTTGTGGGAATTTCTCATATCTATAGATGGTATTTTCACTAGTTAAATATTAAATATTTTTGTTGGTACTACTACTATCCCCCCTCCTGTTTCATAATTCTTGCTGGTACCATGATTAGTTTATAATTTTTGCAGTAGTGAAGTGATGAAGATTTTATGGTCCTCAGAGTGATTAATTATGTTTTACAACATTACATAATGGAAAATATAGTAAATGTATGGTATGGAGTGCAACCAAAACAAGGTGCTCAAGTGAAATATTGCTAGAGCAAGTAAGGAAGCTGGCTGACACTGCAAACCAATTTTAATACTTGACTGCTTATTTCTCCAGATGGTAATATGTGTTTTTATTTGCAGAATGTTGTCAATGCTCAGATTTGATCCTATGAATCCTGACCATGCTAAATTTAAGAAGGAAAGTGAACCCACAATAAAGAAGAAAATTATAGCTGTCTCACCAGACAACAAGATTCCAGAAGTAGTCTGTGGTAAAGGAGAGGACAAAACAGAAAATGTTCTTGTTTCAAAAGAAAAATTTTACACAGTAGCAGAATGTCTGAAGGAATCCCTAAAGAAACGAGTTGAAGGGAATGATTTTAGTCTTCTTAAATTGTTTGGTGCTGGTGATGGAGGTTTGTATCATGCTTTTTTAAGTCACACAGTCTCAGTCATACTGTACTGTGGGTTTAACCTAGGATAGAATAGAAAACAGAAGGGCAGGCACCAAGTGACCATTGCACTTTGACTGTGAATGATCTTGTTTGCAGCCCTTTAGCTCATTCATTCAGCAGTCCCGTACCTTTAACAAAGTGCAGTATCTTGTTGACAGAGATGTCACCTAGTTTCATAAAATGATGACCCATGTGCCTGAATCTTAATGTGGCCAAAGCCTCAAAATCACAAAGAATGTGAGGTGTCAGATGTTTGCTTGCATCTAATACTCTTGGGACTCTCTACCTTTTAAATGACAGTGTCCTGTTAGCACCCATGCCAATATTCTTAGCTGGTTTCCGTTTATGTTGAGCAATTCCACAGCTTGTTTTGTAGAGGGGTTTTCTCTTTATGAAGGCCCTTAGCTTGCCTTTGGTCCATGTATGGACTGCCAGTGCTCCTCATGTTCCCTACATGTCCAGTCCCTGATCTTCCCCCTGGCAACCTTTTCAGATATAACAAGTGCAGGCTTGGTTTCTGTGAGTGTATGTGAGGAGCTGTATCTGGCTAATTGATTAGCCATTTCTTTGGCATCACTTCCCACGTGTTCTGGCATTCATACTAGCTGGAGCCTGTTTTGTTCTGCCAGTTTCACCAGGGATTGATGGCAGTCTCATCCTAATTTGGAATTTATCTGGAAGCTGTCAAGGGCCTTGATGGCTGCCTAGCTCTAGAAAAGAATATAGTTGTTTCTACCTGTTTAGCCCTTTACTACATTCCACATTACACACGTGTTAGTGGCATATATTTCAGCCTGGAATACCATGGTGTAAAGCCCAAGACTGAAGCTGTGCCTCATCTCGAGCCCCATCTGTACTCCCCATCACCAATCCCTTTATTGGCCTTGGACTTGTCTGTGTACCAGCTGTTTACTGGGTTGAACCCATTCTGCCATTAATACGTGTTGGGGAACTAGACCATGAATGACTTGTGGTATGCATATCACAGAAGCATCTTGTCCAACCCTGTCTGTAGGTTGGGTTCATGCTCCATATCTAAAGTTTGTGGTGTGACCAGAGTTAGTGGATTTAGGTCTGCACTTCTGGTTACACATTTGTTTGTAAATCCCCACCTGGGCCTCCATGTCAGTCATCACATGAAGAGGAAGAAGTTCCAGAATGGCCTCCAATACAACAGTTGGGGTCATTTTCATCACCCCTGTTATAGCCAGACAGACTGTCTCTGTAACTCTGTGAGCTCTTTCTTGTGGATATTGCATCAGAACTTCAGCCACCAAACCGTGGAGCTGTAGGTCAATATGGGTCTGATCACCATGGTGTAGATCCAATGCACCACCCTGGGCTTTAGACCCTATGTTTTACCAAATGTGCCCCCGCAGGTCCAGAAAGTCCTGTAAGGCTTATTCATCACATTTTTCATCTTCCATATCAGTCTCTTGTCCAGAATGAGTCCAAGGTATTTGACCACGGAAGTCAGCTGCAATGTCTGTCCAGAGGGGAGTGGTTCCTTCAGACCCCTAAATATCTTGTCTGGGTGAATGGTACTTTCACCACGTTTTGTGGATTGATAGCTGAGTCCTATCACACCGCTGTTGTACCATACTCAAGGCCTCCTGTAGAAGCTCTGAGACAGTGTTCTGGAATTTCCTGCAGATGAGGATTGCAATGTTGTCTGCATACCCCTCTGTATAACAGCCATTCTCATTAAGTCCTCCTGTGAGGAGGACCATGACCATGACCAGGCTCCACAGCAGAGGCAGTAGAGCATCCCCTTACAGAGAGCCCATGGCCACAGACCCCTCCAGATTTGGTCCTGCAAATATGGCTGTGATTTTTCTGCTACCCAGCATAGAGCAGATACATCAACAGACTATGTCTCCAAGCCCATGCTGTTTGGCAGCTTTTGTTATGCTATCAAATGAGATGCTATCGAAAGCTTCCTCTGTATACGCGGTCTGTAAATAAAGTAATGAGACTGATTCAATGTAACTCTCTATTTATTTTTAAACTACAAATCGAGTTTGTCCCCTTCAAAATAGTTCCCTTGGGAGGCTACACACTTCCGGAGACGTTGTTCCCACTCTTTGTAGCAGCGCTGGAAGTCGCTAACTGGAATTGCTTTTAGTTGGTCAGTTACAGCTTTTTTGATGTTTTCCACTGTCCCAAAATGGCGTCCTTTAAGGTAAAACTTTAGTTCTGGAAACAATAAAAAGTCGCACAGACTCAGATCAGGGGAGTATGGGGGCTGTGGAACCACAGGAATACCCCTTTTAGCCAAAAATTTGATCACAGAGATCGCCATGTGGCAAGGGGCATTGTTGGGGGAGCATCCAATTGTTAGCGATGCTTGGTCGCACATGAACAACTCTTCTTCTTAGCCTTTCAAGAATCTCATGGTAATAAAACTGATTAACAGTTTGTCCTTGAGGCACAAATTCTGTATGGACAATCCCTTGACTGTCAAAAAAGCAGATGAGCATGGATTTTATTTTTGACTTGCTCATTCTCGCATTTTTTGGACGTAGTGATACAGATGTGTGCCATTCCTTACTTTGTCTTTTTGTTTCTGGATCGTACTCAAAGATCCATGTTTCATCACCTGTAATCACATTCTTCAAGAAATTTCTGTCACTTTGGATCCGTTCCAGAAGATGAAGATACACATCCTTCCGATTTTCCTTCTGTTCGATTGTCAGGTTTTTGGGAACAGTCTTCGCACACAATTTTCTTGTGGCTAATTCCTGTGTTAAAATCTGATGGACCATGGTGTGGTTGAAATTTAACTCCCTAGTGATCATTCGCACTGTGAGTCGACGGTCTGACCGCACAAGGGCTCTCACTTTCTCCGCATTGTTATCCGTTTTTGAAGTTGAAGGTCTTCCAGAGCGGGGTTCATCTTTAATGGATTCACAACCCTCTGAAAATGCCTTATACCACTTGTACACTTGTGATCTCGACTAAGCATGCTCCCCATAGGCCTGTTTCAGTTTATTGAAAGTTTCAATGCCAGTTTCCCCAAGTTTCACACAAAACTTGATTGCACATTGTTGCTCGAAATTGCGCTCTTTCATTTCTGTGATACACAAAAACTGCACTAAAATTAGCGTGGTGCCGCTAGTGAGTTGAAACTCATACTAGAAGTCTATGAGACGTTTACTGACCCTTCACATGAAGGGCAAGCCCACAGTGTTGCCAGATCATGCGATATGCAGGCAGTCTCATTACTTTATTTACAGACCACGTATGTGATCACATGATGCAGTGCGGTTTCAGTGGTTGGTAGGCAAATTGGTATCCATGTGGGGGGCATAGCCCCAGAATTTTGTCTCTGATATGCCTCTCTACCAATTTTTCCATCATTTAGAGCTTGAAGGATGATAGACTAATAGGACGATATGCCTTTTTGTCGGTATAGTTAGCTTTCCCAGGTTTAGGGATAAATGTCACCTTGACTTTCCTCCAAGCTTTGGGTATGTACCGTCTTGCTAGGCGGGCTCTAAAGATGAGTCGTTAAGAGATCAACTCCTTGTTGCAAGAGTACAGATATAATTCCATAAGGATCTGCCGATTTAAGTGGTTTGACTGTGCTAATCGCCCATCTTATTTTAGATTGATTAATGACCTTGTTAGACAGTTAACAGTCAACCTTGTGAGCAGTAAATGCTCTCAGATTTGGTTGCCCCTGTCCTTCCAAGGTAATTTCTTCCACATCAGACCTTGGAAAATGAACTCTGCATAGTTCCTTCAGGGTCACTCTTCCAGATTATATATATCAGCCATCAGATAGTTTAATAGATTTCACCCTGTTGGCTGACTGAGTGGCTGTGATTGTCATGAGGCTGTCTCTGTCCGGTACATCCTCAATCCACTGGCAGTAGTCTCTCCAAAAGGACCATTTGGCCTTTGTTATAACAGATGAGGGCTATCTTATATGATTCCCAGTCACCCGTCATTTTGGCTTGATTAAAAGCCATCTTGTTAAAGTTTTAAAACGGTTCCACTCTTTGTACCACCAAGGAACCACCCTTGGCAAGGGAGCCACCCAGGCTGGACAGTTTTGGTGATAGGTTGTTGCAACATGTCAACAGCCAGCTCGACATCCAGCACTGAGTTTATAACTCTTGGTACAACCCATAGATTTGCTTTTAGGCCTTCCTGATAGGATTCCCAGTTGGGTCTCTTTGGGTTGTGATATGTGAACCTGGTAACTTCCAGGTCACCCACTTGAAATACTATGTATCTGTGGTCTGCAAAGAGATCTCATCAGATACATGCCAATTTGTCACCAGGTCCCCTATCTATTCACTTCCTAGTGTCAAGTCTATTGGGTGTAACCTATATCATTTTATAAATTTACTACTTTAGCAATACATTAACAATACAGTTGAATTTAGGGTTATAATGTCATGAAAGAGACTAAATATTTTGTTTCGCTAACAAAAACGAGTGTTGTTTTAACCAAGGAGTATAATGTTATAAATAATTAACAGTGGGGAATTAGTTTGTGCCACAGAATAGCTGATGCTGTAGACATGGTGTTGCATAACCCAACACTGTTATAATTGCGTTTGACTATATATGTCAGTACTGCGAAGTGTTAAGATACTGGAAATGTAACAGTGATTTCCGTATTTAAGATACATTTTTTAGTGTATTCATCTCATTGTATGCAGGGTTCATTGCTCCTGAATAGACTTGAAATGGTGCCATTATTTTGTGGTGCTGCAAGCTTCTCTTCCGATCTGTCTAGTGTATTTTAAGGGCTTGCAAATCATTCCTGTTGAAAACTTGAAACGTCTCATGAGGTCATGTCCATAATTTAAACTGAAGAGTTCTGCAGGAAAATAAGTGTAGTGATTGTTGTGTATGAAGGAATGACTGTCCTGGAGTAAAACAAATGTTAAATGCAAGGAGCAAAAGCATGTGTTATGGTACAAAATGATTTGACAGACCACATTGAAATTAATAAGGGACCAAAACAAGGAGACAGGCTGGCACTTTTCTTGCCTATTATAGCCTTAGAATATGCCATAAGTCAGTTATCAGTAGATATAAATTCATCACTCATTTACATATCAGGCCAAGTGTTTGTTGTGCAAATGACATAGACCTTAAGTTATGATGCAGTGAAGAGGAGATTTAAGTTGCTAACAAATAGAAATAGGGAATATTGAAGCAGTAGATAGTTTTACTTACCAAGCAACACACATAAGATGAGAAAGTGAAGTAGATACACAAAAGAGAATTTTGTCAGTGAACCAGGTCTACTTTTTCTAATTATCATTGTAAAATCATGACCAACATGTAGAAAAGATAAACTCAGAATATACAAGACTTTGATTCAGCCAGTACTAAGCTGTGGCTGCGAAGCATGGACAGTGAAGCTAGCAATAATTTGAAAGGAAAATACTAAGAAGAATTTTTGGACCAGTCTATGAAAATAAGTCAGGATTGGAGGCTAAGACAAAATGAAGAGCTGAATGAATTATTAAATGGGCCTGATGTGGTGAAATATATTAAGTTCGAAAGATTACATTGGGCTGGTCATGTAGTCCAAACGGATAGTACTTCTTCTTCTTCTTCTTCTTCTTCTTCTTCTTCTTCTTATAAAGCGCTACAACCTGTATAAGGTTGTGGCTTACTCAACCACTTTCTTCCAACTGTCTTTATTCTGTGCTAATTTCTTCCAGTTGCATACATTCATGTTTTTTATATCTTCCAAAACATCACCCTCCCAACATGTTTTAGGTCTTCCAATTGGTCTTTTAGACATGGGTTTCCATTTCTTAATCCTCTGCAAAGTATTATCCTCAGCCATGCGTTCAACATGGCCTAACCAATTTAGTCTTTGTTTTTTAATAAACCCACTTATATCTTGTCCTTTTAGTATATCATTGATTTCCTGATTAATTTTAATCCTCCAGTAGCCATCTTCTGTTCTTGTAGGATCATATATTTTCCTCACAATCTTTCGAAAATTCTAATTAAGAAAAAAAATATTGTAAGGTTTATAAAATCGCAGAGATTACGATGGGCAGCACATGTAATCAGAATGGACATAACAAGAATTGTTAAAATGTAACCGAATGGGAACCACGCTTATCAAGACCAGCAGGAAGACTAAGACTGAGATGGCTTGACCGAGTAGAAGGGGATCTAAAGAAGATGAAAGTGAGAAACTGGGGAGAGAAGTGTAAAGATAGAAGATTGTTGAACGAAATCGTAAAGCAGGCCAAACCCCACAAAGGGTTGTAGCGCCAATTGAAGAAGAAGAATCTTTCTTTCGAAGGTCATCAGTTTATTTATATTTTCCTTAAGTACCCACGTTTCGGAGGTGTAGGTTACTGTTGGGCGAATTAACGTGTTGTAAAGTTGTAGTTTGAGGTTTCGGGATATTTTGATGTAAATACTTTTTTTTGTGAACATGGTATGCTCTATTTCCTGCTGCTATTCTTTCTTTAATTTCCTCCTCAATAGAGTTGTCAGTATTCACCATTGTTCCTAAGTATTTTAATGAATTTACTTGTTCAGACTTTTCCTCTCCTGTATTTATGTGAGTAGGCTGGATTGTTTTTCTGGTACAATATGAATATTTGGTTTTATTGTTGTTTACTATTAATCCAGCATTTAGCACCTCATATTTGAGTTTGCAGAAGGTATCGATTAAGATTTGCTTTATTCTTCCAATTATTACGATGTCATCTGCGTAGGCGCAGATTTGTTTTAATCTAGTAGTTATATTTCCTCGAACTTCTAAATTGGTGATTACTGAATCCAACATGACACTAAATAGTAGGGCGGATAAAGGGTCTCCCTGTCTGACTCCTGTTTTCTTTTCAAACCATTCAGAGCATCTGTTGTTTACTTTCACCTTCATTTTGGTTTGCTGCATTGTAAGTTTTATCAATTTATCTGGAACGTTGTGTTTGATTAAGCTGTTGTTTATTACATCTCTTGTATCTGTTTTTTCTACATATTGTCCACATTAGAAATTGAGCAAGAGTAGTATTTTTCAAAATGCTTGAACATTCTGTTTGTCATTCTACTGTTGTTTGGAGACACCATTAAGTACCAAATTTTTCTCATGTTATGATATTTGAGGATTGTTTGACATTTCAGCCCTCACATATGAGACCATTACATTATCTTGAAACAGGTACAAATCACTACAGTGGTGTGGTGCCACATATCTTAAAAGTGGAGACTTATCCTAATGTTACATTGGTTGTATAAGTAAAATTGCAGAAACACAGACAAAAGTGATGCTTGATACCTCAGTATCTCTTTGCTGCATTTAGTCATGAAACCTCCTAGACTGACGTGTCCATGCAAGCCATGCCAGTGGTGTTGGTCCATGACTCTTTTCATCCCTGAATAGTGTTTGTCCTTAAGTTCTCACAACAATGGAAATCTGTGATGGAATGCTGTCCTAAAAGTCTGATAAAAGTTTGAGAGACTGCCTTTTCTGGTTCCTTTTGAAGCTGTAATGATTTATTGTGCTCTATTCTTTGATGCTTGAGCCACAACAGGTGATGTCACATGTGTGAACTCGCACTGGCAGGAACTCAGGAAATGGGTGAGCTGTCAATCTGTACTTGCCGGATGGGAAGGCAGTTGTACTTTGAAGTTATGTATGCAGATTCTTGTCCCAACTCACTGTCTCAGAACTCTTGTAGTAATGCTGTTACATGTGCTGAGTATTATGTTCCAAAACAATCTCCCATTCTTTATGACAAAATGTTGTCAGCAAACTGTATAACGGTGTTTTCAGTGTTATGAAATATTCTAACATTTTTCTTGGAATTTCTACAAAATATTCTTGCACTATTATAATATATTTATCTCTGTCATTCAAGTGTAGGATGAAGTCATATTGTATTTTTTTAATCATATCTGCAAAGTGTTACAAGTAATGACCTACCCAGCATTTTGCTGTGGCCTAGTATGTGACTGAGTAATAATTGTAACTGTAATGTGTATACTATTTTGCAGGTTCAAACGATGAAGAAAGTAGGGCGACTTACAGTGCCACAACTTTAAATGAACACAGACACAAAAATTGGACCATAAATCCATTTAAATATGATTCTAGTGACTCTGAAAAAGAAACTGAGATTGTTAGTTATAATAAAACTGATAATTTGCAGCAAAATGTGCATGAAAATGTTTTTTACTTTGGTGAGAGCTTTTTCTTCAAAGCCAGTGATCCTCGTCTTCAAGGTTAGTATAGTGTAGTATGTGGTTTATCTTTCATTCAGTGTAGAAATACTGGGGACATAACATGTGCAGTGAATCCATTACTGAATCTGACTACCATATGGTATTGGTTCCCATACCTCCAAGATCTTACTGTTTGCATAAGAAGTAGCTCTTTACATCTTAGTTTTTGCATTCTTAGATAAGTGGTTTTGTTCTGTTGTTTAAAAAAGATTCTACAAAATAGCACCATTTCTTCACCTTTATGGCACTCAACACTGAATTGTTCATTAGAGATTCTTGATTTTCTGTTTTACTTGTTTCTAGACATTTTACACTATCTAAGAAAACTGAAAATTTCAAAGTGAAAACACTTTACGTGGAGGCTGAAACACAAACACACACTCAAAAGCATCTCCACTCAATTTAACAAAGTTTTACTCAGTAATGTAAACACAGTGCCAGGCATATTTACAAAATATATGTACCATCCATGGGGTTTTGTATTCCATGACACTTGAAAAGGCTTTCAAAAAATTAAATTTCACTATAGGATAAGCTTTGAGCTTCAATGTCTCTTTGTAGGACAAGAAAGGAAGTAAGGCATAGCCCTTGTGTACTGAGATAATGTTGTGCCATATACCTGAAGAAACTGAAGAAAACTGGAAAAGAACATCTGGCAATCAAATTGCTTACATTTTTGGACGTTATGTCACGTAGTCTGTTAGAAACGTAGAACTGATCAATTGAACCTACTGCTCCCATCTTGAGGTTATTCTTCTAACCTGAAGATAAAGTCAGTAGGTTTCTTTAAAACAATAGTACATTCTGCTAGAATGTATGGCATCTCATTCAAAAAAAGGTGATATTCACAGTCATCATTGTGAGAATGTTAAATCTTCAAGCATCTAACAAAGTTTAAATCATGCAGCACTGAAATGCAAGTCATTAAATCTGGCATGGAGTTCAATTGACTAATTATCCTAGATTTGTACTTTATATTGTTTTAAATATTTCTTTTATACAGACACTTGCTAATTATATGCATGCAAATAATGATGCATGGGTATTTAATTTACACTTAAGTGTAAGTACACACCTTGTACAACATGACATACAATTTTTTCCTTGCAAATACAGTTCATGCCATAGTTTACTGAACATTTCACTCTGTTTTATTATATGGTATTATAATTTCTCACTTATAGACGGACTGGAATTCTTCAACAGAAACTACATTAAAGATGAATCATATGACTTTGCAAAACACAGGAGGGAGCTGAAGCAGATAGTTCGATCCAAAGTAAAAAATAATGTGTGCAACCATCATCCTCGGAGAAAGAAACTTGGAGGACACAAAGCTCAGAAATTTATAAAATACACATAAGCTGTTCATACTGAAATGGGAAGTTGAACAATTTATTCACATTCAATTCTGTGACATTTTTCTTCATTGTATCACAGTCTGATTTTAATATGTACTCTGCTACCTTAATGAAATGCATGACCAACACCCCAAGGTAATGGATTAGAAATTAATATGTAATAGTTATAGTTAGTATAGTTATATGACTTTGACCTTCTTCAAAGGACCACTCAGAACTGCCCATGGTACTAGTATGTGTCATGAACCATTAACCATCCGGGACGGGCGCCATGCAAAACATCACCAGAACAGTGCTTGTTGTATTTTATGCAACATGGGGAGTTTTCGTACTATATAATGCAACAAGTCAATTTTAGTACATAATATAATGTATTTGTCTGACCTGTAGGGAAACAGAACCCAAAAGTAAATGTAGAAATGTGAAAAGCCATGTTTATGAATATGATAAGATGAAAACGAGTCAATTACTTCTTCTATTCACACTCCGAACTGGTGATTATGTTCGCATCACCACAATTTACACATATAATGTTTCTTGCTGTGCTGCTTACGAATGAATTGGTTGCACTGATCGCATTTCATAGATGCTGACGAATTTTTCTGTCACCTGCATATGAAGCAGCTTCCCCGTTTCTTCAGTGGCCTACCAGCGATGCCCTCTCCATCATCTTCTACAGGAAGTGGACAATATTTTTCAAGAAATGCGGAAACATCTCTTGGCAGTGAAGGTACTTGAGATCTTGAGACGAGATGCTCTTTCATTAGACTCAACAATAGGTTTTTCAAGAAAAGTATTCTGCGTTGCGGTTCATCAGATGGTGTGTTGATGGTGTACATCACCCAAGAATTGATGCCTGCAATGTTCATAAGGATATAAAACACAGCAAGAGGCCATCGCCTTGTGACACACGAGACGGAATACGAAGCACACATCTTGTCACATGTGT
>Ga0268261_10000403_pt1 | contig 26955 bp, 38 predicted proteins | sample TergutNc150P1_FD_190353 | JGI IMG/M metagenome (GOLD analysis project Ga0268261, IMG submission 190353) | Nasutitermes corniger P1 segment gut microbial community from laboratory colony in Florida, USA - Nc150 P1 (SPAdes) (version 2) | ecosystem: Host-associated > Arthropoda: Insects >... | reverse complement strand
TTTATTTCCCTTTTTATATTATTACCCATGTACAGTTACCCTTATTAAAGTACTTTTTACTTTATTGGATTGCTTTATAAATTATCCTAAACTTGTCCGTGTATTTAACCTGTAACAAGTGCAGGAGGCAAGGTTGGTTCATTGTTTATTGTCCATTGTTGGACTGGTGGCAGCGAAACTAATAGACCAATCACGACGGTGATAACTACTTAGTGTCCCTTAGGTTGGAGCTATCAGCAGTCATATTTCTAACTTGTGGGCACTACAGTACTCTATTATAATTACTGAATGGCGTACCCAGGTATATAAACTGTACTCTACTATCGTTACTGATTAGGTTTTACAGGTATATAACCGTACTCTATTAACGTTTCTGATTAGCGTGACCAATTATTTGAACCAAACTATTATTATTATTGTTTGGCGTGCACAGGTATATGATTTATACTCTACTAATATTATTGTTTGGCGTGCCCAGGTGTATGAAATATAGTCTATTATAGTTAATAAATGGCGTGCCCATGTATATGAACTTTACTCTGTTATCATTATTGTTTCGCGTGCTCATGTATATAAACTGTACTCTGTAATCATTTCTGATTGGCGTGACGAGATATATCAAGTGTACTCTATTATTTTTAATGATTAGTGTGCCCAGGTATATAAACTGTGCTCTATTATCGTTATTTATCAGTGTGCCCATGTATATTAACCGTAATCTACTATTGATACTGATTAGTGTTCCCAGGTATGTAATCCGTACTCTATTATCGTTACTGATTATCGTGACTACGTATGTGAACGGTACTCTATTATTATTACCGGATATAGTACCCGGTTATATGAACCCTACACTATTATCTTTACTGATTAGTGTGCGAAGGTTTGTGATCCGTACACTATTATCTTTACTGATTATCGTGGCAAGATATGTGAACCTCACTCTATTATCATTAGTGATAAGCGTTCCTAGGTATGTGAAATGAATTCTATTATCGTTACTGATTTGGGTGCCCAGGTATGTGATCCGTACTCTATTATCGTTACTGATTAGCGTGCCCATGTATGTGAACCTTACTCTATTATCGTTACTGATTAGCGTGCCCAAGTACGTGAAACGTACTCCATTATTGTTACTGATTAGTGTGCCCAGGTATGTGAACCGTACTCTATAATAGTAACATATTAGCGTGCCCAGGTATGTCAACCGTATTCTATTATCGTTACTGTATAGCGTGCCCAGGTGTGAAAAACCGTACTCTATTATCGTTACTGAATAGCGTTCCCAGGTATGTGAATCGTTCTCTACTATCGTTACTGATTAGCGTGCCCAGGTATGTGAACAGTACTCTATTATCGTTAATGTTTAGCGTGCCCAGGTATGGGAATCATACTCTATTAACGTTATTGTTTAGTGTGCCCAAGTATGTGAACCGTACTTTATTATCTTCAACGATTAGAATACCCAGGTATACGAAACGTACTCTATTATCGTTACTGATTGACGTGCCCAAGTATATGAACAGTGCTTTATTATCATTACCGATTGGCGTGCACATGTATATGGATCGTACTGTATTATCGTTACTGAATGGCGTGCCCAGGTATATGAAGTGTATTATATTATCATTACTGAATGGCATGAACAAGGATATGAATTGTACTCTATTATCATTACTGATGTGCTTGCCAGGTATATGAATTTTCTCTATTACCTTTACTTGTTGTCGAACCCAGGTATATGAACTTTACCCTTTTATCGTTACTGATTTGCGTGCCAAAGTATATGTACTATACTTTTATTATCATTACTGATTTCCGTGCCCAGGTATATAATCTATACACTGATATCATTATTGATTTTCATGCCCAGGTAAATAAACTGTACTCTATTATCGTTAATGAATAGCGTGCCCAGTTATATAAAATGCCCTCTATTATATTTACTGAGTAGACTTCCCAGGTATATGAAACGTACTCTATTATCGTGTATGATTATCGTGCCCAGGTATATGAACCGTACTATATTATATTTACTGATTAGCGTGTTCATGTATACGAACCGTATTCTATTATCGTTATGGATTAACGTGCCCAGGTCTATGAACCCTAATATATTATCGTTACTTTTTAGCGTGCCCAGGTTTAAGAACCGTACTATATTATTGTTAACGATTAGCGTTCCCAGGTATATAAACCGTACTCTATTATCGGTCCTGATTAGCGAGTCCAGGAATAAGAACCGCACAATTTACTGATTGGCGCGTACACGTATATGAACTGTACTCTATTATCGTTATAAATTGTCGTGCCCAATTATACGAACTCTACTATATTATCATTATTGTTTGGCGTGCCCAGGTATATGAACTGCAATCTATTATCTTTAATGATTAGCGAACCCAGGTGTATGAACTCTAATAACGTTACTGATTGGCATGCTCAGATATTAGAAATTTACTCCATTATCGTTACGGAATGGCGTGCCCAAGTATACGAAATGTACTCTATGGTAGTTACTGATTGGGGTGCCCAGGTTTATGATTTGTACTCTATTATCATTACTGATTGGAGTGTCCTAAGTATATGAATTGTACTCTATTACTTTTACTGACTGGCGTGTCCAGTTATAAGAAATGTACTCTATTTTCGTTAGTCATTGTCTTGCCCAATTTCATGAACTGTACTCTATTCTCGTTACTCAGTGGCGTGTCCATGTTTATGAACTGTACTCTATTATCTTTTCTGATTAGAGTTCCCAGGTATATAAACTGTACTATTTTATTGTTACTGATTGGAGTGCATATGTATATAAACTGTACTCTATATTCGTTACTGATTGTAGTGCCCATGTATACATAATATGTTCTATTACCGTTACAGATGCATGTGACCAAGTATTTAAATTGTACTCTATTATCATTACTGATTGAAGTGCCCGGTTATATAAAGTGTACTCTCTTAACATTACTGTTTGCCGTGACCAGGTATATAAACTGTACTCTATTATTTTTACTGATTGGAGTACACAGGTATATAAACTGTACTCTATCATTATTACTGATTGGCGTGCCCATGTATATAAACTTTAATATATCTACCGCTTGACGTGCTCACGTATATAAACAGTACTATATTATAAGTACATATTGGCTTGCCCAGATTTATAAAATGTACTCTATTATCATTACTGGTTGTCATGCTCAAGAATACAAAGTGTAGTCTATTATCATTATTGATTGGCGTGCCAAAGTACATAAATTTACTCTATTATCTTTAATGATTTGCGTGCCCAGGTATATAAAATGTACTCTATTAACATTACTGGTAGGCGTGCCCAAGTATATAAACGGCACTCTATTATCATTACTGATTGGCGTGCCCAAGTATATAAACACTATTATCATTACAGATTTGTGTGCCCAGATATACAAACTCTACACCATTATCATTACTGATTGGCGTGCCCAGGTATACAAAATGTACTGTATTATCCTTATTGAATGGCGTGCCCAAATATACAAACTGTACTTTATTATCATTACTGACTGGCGTGCTCATGTATACAAAATTTACTCCTTTATCATTACTGATTGCCGTGCCCAGGTACATAAAATGTAGTGTATTATGGTAATATAATAACGTGCCCAGGTATATAAAGTTTAGTCTATTATCATTAATGATTAGCGTGTCGAGGTATAACACCGAACTCTATTATCGTTACTGATTATCGTGCCCAAGTACATGAAAACTATTCTATTATCGTTATTGACTAGCGTGCCCAAGTATATAAATCCTACTCAATTATCGTTACTGATTAGCGTGCACAGGTATATGAACCGTACTCTATTATAGTTACTGTTTAGCGTGGCCACGTATATGATCGTACCCCATTATCGTTACTGATTAGCGTGCCCAGTTATATGAAGCGTACTCTATTACCGATATTAGATTAGCGTGCCCAGGTATATGAACCGTACTCTAATATTTTTACTGATTATTTGCCCAGGTATAAGAACACTACTCTATTATGACTACTGATAAGCGTGCCCAGGTATATGAACCGTACTCTATTAACTTTACTGATTAGCGTGCCCATGTATATGAATCTATTGTCGTTACTGATTAGCGTGCCCAGATATTTGAACAGTACTCTATAATCGTTATAGATTAGCGTGCCCAGGTATATGAATCATACTCTAATATGGTTACTGATTAACGTGCCCAAATATATGAAACGTACTCTATTATCATTGCTGATTTGCATGCCCAGGTATACGAAACGAACTCTATTATCATTACTGATTGGCGTGCCCAGGTATGTGAACCGTACTTTATTATCATTTTTGATTGGCGTGAACAGTTATATGAACTTACTTTATTATCATTGCTGAATAGCGTGCCAAGGTATATGGACTCTATTACCATTGCTGATTACCGTGCCCAGGTATAAAAACTGTACTCTGTTATCATTACTGATTGGCGTGCCGAGGTATATAAACTGTACCCTATTATCATTACTGATTTGCATGCCCAGGTATATGAACTGTACTCAATTATAATAAATGACTACCGTGCCCAGGTGTATATACTCTACTCTATTATCGTAACTGACTACCGTGCCCAAGTATATGAACTGTACTCTTACCAAAATTGATTAGCGTGCCCAGGTATATAAAACGCACTCTATTATCGTTAATGATTAGCGTGCCCAGGTATGTAAATCGTACTCTATTATAATAACTGATTAGCGTGCCCATTTAAATAACCGTACTCTATTACCGTTACTGATTTGCTTGCCCAGATATATAAACCGCACTCTATTATCGTTACTGATTAGCGTGCCCAGGTATATTCAACCTACTTTTCTTATATTTATTGATTAGTTTGCCCATGTATATGAAACGTACTCTATTACGGCTACAGATTAACGTGCCCAGGAATATGAACCATACACTAATATTGATAAGTATTAATGTATCCAGTTATACGAACCGTATTCTATTATCGCTAATGATTAGCGTGCCCAGGTATATGAACCGTGCCCTACTATCATTACTGACCAGCGTGCCAAGGTATGTGAACAGTACTCTATTATCGTTACTGATTAGCGTGCCCAGGTATGCGGACCCTTCTCTTTTATCGTTATTGATTAGCGTGCCCAGTTATGTGAACGGCACTCTATTATCGTTATTGATTAGCGTGCCCAGATATGTGAACCTTTCTCTATTATCGTTACTGATTAGTCTTTCTAGGTATGTGAACCTTATTCTATTGACGTTACCGATTAGAGTGCCCAGGTATATGAACCGTGCACTATTATCTTTACTGATTAGCTTGCCCAGGTATATGAATCGTTCTCTATTATCGTTTCTGACTAGTGTGCCCAGGTATATAAACACTACTCTATAATTCTTACTGATTATCGTGCCCAGGTATATGAACAGTACTATATTATCGTTACTGATTAGGGTGCCCAGATATAGGTACCGTACTTTATTATCGTTAATTATTAGCGCGCCCAGGTATATGAACCCTACTCTATTATCGTTAATGTTTGGCGTTCCAACGTATATGAACCGTACTCTATTATCATTAATGATTAGCGTGGCCAAGTATATGAACCGTATTCTATTATCGTTACTGATTGGCGTGCCCAGGTTTTTGAACCGTACTTTATTATCGTTTCTTATTAGCGTGCCCAGATATATGAACCGTACTTTATTATCGTTACTGAATAGCGTGTCCAGGTATATGTAACGTACTCTTTTATATTTACTGATTAGCGTGCCCATGTATATGAAACGAACACTATTATCTTTACAGATTATTGTGCCCAGGCATATGAACCATAAACTATTACCGTTACCGACTAGCGTGCCCAGATGTATGAACCGTATTCTATTATCGCTTGTGATTAGCGTGCCCAGGTATATGAACCGTACTCTATTATTATTACTGACCAGCGTGCCAAGGTATATGAACCGTACTCTATTATCGTTACTGATTAGCGTGCCCAGGTATGTGGACCGTTCTGTATTATCGTTACTGATTACCGTGCCCATGTATATGAACCGTACTCTATTATCGTTATTGATTAGCGTGCCCAGGTATGTAAACCGTTCTCTATTATCGTTACTGATTAGTGTGTCTAGGTATGTGAACCGTACTCTATTGACGTTATTGATTAGCGTGCCCAGGTATATGAACCGTGTTCTATTATCTTTGCAGATTAGCGTGCCCAGGTATTTGATCCGTACTTTATTATCGTTACTGACTAGCGTGCCCAGGTATATAACCCGTACTCTATAATCCTTACTGATTAGCGTGCCCAGGTATATGAGCAGTACTATATTATCGTTACGGATTAGCGTGCCCAGATATAAGATCCGTAGTTTATTATCGCTACTTATTTGAGTGCCCAGGTATATGAAACATACTCTATTATCAATAATGATTAGCGTGACCAAGTATATGAACCGTAATCTATTATATTTACTGATTGCCGTGCCCAGTTATTTGAGCCGTACTCTAATATCGTTCCTTATTAGCGTGCCCAGATATATGAACCGCACTTTATTATCGTTACTGATTAGCGTACCCAGGTATGTGAAACATACTCTATTATTGTTACTGATTAGCGTGCCCATGTATATGTATAGTACTTTTTTATCGCTTCTGATTAGCGTGCCAAGTTATATGAAACGTTCTCTGTTATCGTTAATGATTAGCGTGCCCAGATATACGAACCGTACGCTATTATCGTTACTGATTGGCGTGCCGACGTGTATGAACTGTACTATATAATCATTACTGATTAGCGTGCCCAGATACATGAATTCTACTGTATTAGTTTTAATGAATGGACTGCCTATGTGTATGAAACGTACTCTATTATCGTTACTGATTAGCGTGCCCAGTTATATGAACCGTAATTTAACATCGTTACTGATTAGCGTGCCCAGATATATGAACCCCTCTCTATTATCTTTACCGATTAGCGTGCCCAGGTATATGAACCGTACTTTATTATCTTTACTGATTAGCGTGCACAGGTATATGAACCTACTTTACTATAGTTATTGATTGGCGTGCCCAGGTAAATGAACCTACTGTACTATCATTACAGAATGGTGTGCCCAGGTGTATGAACTGTACTGTATTAACATTAGTGATTTGCGTGCCCATGTATATGAACTGTACTCTATTATTTTTACTAATTGGCTTCCCCAGGTATTTGAACTCTATTACCGTTTCTGATTGGCGTGCCCAGGTTTATGAACTGTACGCTGTTATCTTTATTGATTAGCGTGCCCTGGTATAGGAAGTGTACTATGTTATTTTTACTGATTGGCGTGCCCAGATATATAAACTCTACTACGTTATCATTACTGATTGTCGTGCCCAGGTGTATAAACTATACGCTATTATCGTTACTGTCTAGCGTGCCCAGTATATAAACTTTTCTCTATTATCGTAACTGATTAGCGTGCTCAGGTATGTAAACCTTATTCTATTATCGTTACTGATTAGCGTGCCAAATTATATACACCGTACTCTATTATCATTACTAACTAGCGTACCCAGATATACATACCGTACTCAATTATCGTTACTGTCTAGCTTGCATAGGTATGTGATGCGTACTGTATTACCGTTATTGATTAACGTGCCCAGGTATGTGATCCGTACGCTATTATCTTTACTGATTAGCGTGCCCAGGTTTTTGAACCGTACCCTATAATCGTAACTGATTAACATGCCCATGTATGTGAAATGTACTCTATTATCCGTACTAATTAGCGTGCCCAGGTATTTGAACCGTACTCTTCTATCGTTACTGATTAGCGTTGCCATTTATGTGAACCGAACTCTGTTATCGTTACTGATTAGCGTGCCCAGTATGTGAACCGTACTCTATTACCGTAACTTATTAGCGTGCCCACGCATGTGAACCGTACTCTATTATCTTTACTGATTAGCATGCACAGGTATATGAACCGTACTCTATTATCTTTACTGTTGAGCGTGCGCAGGTATATGAAACATAATCTTTTATTGTTACTGATTAGCCTTCCCAGGTATATGAACCGTACTCTATTATCGTTATTAATTAGCGTACCCAGGTATGTGAGTCGTACTCTAGTACCATTACTGTTTAGCGTGCCAAGGTATATGAAACATACTCTAGTATCGTTACTGATTAGCGTGCCCAGGTATATGAACCGTAGTGTATTATCATTACTGTTTTGCGTGCCCATGTTTTTGAACCGTACTCTTCTATCGTTACTGATTAGCGTGGCCAGATATACGAACTGAACTCTATTATCGTTACTGAATTGCGTGCCCAGGTATATGACGTCTACTGTATTAGCGTTATTGATTGGCGTGTTTAGGTATAATAACTGTACTCTATTATCGTTACTGATTGGCGTGCCCAGGTATATGAACTGTACTCTATTATCGTTAGTGATTGGCGTGCCCAGGTATATGAACTGTACTCAATTATCGTTACTGTATGGCGTGCCCAGCTATAACAACTGTACTCTATTAACTTTACAGATTGGCGTGCCCAGGGATATGAACTGTACCCTATTATCGTTACTGTTTGGCGTGCCCATGTATATGAACTCTACTCCATTATCGTTACTGATTGGCGTACCCAAGTATTTGAACTGTACTCTATCATCATTACGGATTACCGTGCCTATGTATATAAACTGTACTCTATTATTTTTCTGACAAGCGTGCTCAGATATATAAACTGTACTTTCTTATCGTTACTGATTGGCGTGCCCAAGTATGTAAACTGTACACTATTAACATTATTGGTTGGCGTGCCCAGGTATGTATATTGTACTACATTACTATTACTGATTGGCGTGCCCGAGTATATAAATTGTGCTCTAACATCATTTCTCATTGGCGTGCCGAAGTATATAAACTCTATTATCATTACTGATTGGCGTGCCCAGGTAAACTGTTATCATTATTATTTTATCGTGCAAGTGTATTCAAACTGAACTTTTTATCGTTGCTGATTGGCCTGCCCAGGCATACAAACTGTACTCTTTGATCCTTACTGATTGGTGAGCACAGTTATACAAACTGTACTCTATTATCTTTACTGATTTGCGTGCCTATGTATACAAACTTGTACTCTACTCTCATTATTGTTTGGCGTGCCCAGGTATAAAAATTTTACTCTATTTTCATTACTGATTGGCGTGCCCAGTTATAAAAACTCTATTATCTTTAGTGATTGGAGTGCCCAGGTATACAAACTGTACTCTATTATTTTTACTGTTTGGTGTGCCCAGGTATAAAAATTGTACCCTATTATCATTGGTGATTGGCCTGTCCAGTTATACGAATTGTACTCTATTATCATTATTGATTATTTTTTCCAGATATACACACTAGATTCTATTATCATTACTAATTCGCGTGCCAAAGTATTCATACACTAATCTATTATCATTATTGATTGGCGTGCCCAGGTATAAAATATGTACTCCATTATTATTACTGATTGGCGTGCTAAGGTATACAAACTCTACTCTATTATCATTATTGATTTGCGTGCTAGTTACACAAACTCTACTTATTATCGTTACTGACAGTTGTACTCAAGTATACAAACTGCACTCTATTATCATTAGTGATTGTCCTGCCCAAGTACACGAAATGTACCCTATTATCGTTACTGATTGCCGTGCCCAGGTACACAAACTGTACTCTATTATCATTACTGATTGGCTTCCCCAGGTATACGAACTGCACTCTATTATCATTACTGAATTGTGTGCCCATTTATATAAAATGTACTCTGTTATATGTACTGATTGCCGTGCCGAGATATATAAAATATACTCTAGGATCGTTATTGATTAACGTACCCATGTATATATACTGTACTCTATTACCGTTACTGACTAGCGTGCCGAGGTATAAAACCGAACTCTATTATCGATACTGATTAGCGTGCCAAGTTATATGAACCTTACTCTATTATCTTTACTGATTAGCGTGCACAGGTATTTGAACCGTACTATATTATCGTTACTGATTAGCGTGCCCAGGTATATGATCCTAGTCTATTATCGTTACTTATTAGCGTGCCCAGTTATATGAACCATACTCTCTTCATTACTGATTAGCGTGCCCAGGTATATGAACCGTACTCCATTGTCGTTAGTGATTAGCGTGCCCAGGTATATGAACCGTACACTATTATCGTTACTGATTAGCGTGCCCAGGTATATGAACTGTATTCTATTATCTTTTCTGATTGTCCTACCCAAGTATATGAACTGTTCTCTTTTTCGTTAATGATTGGCGTGCCCAAGTATATGAACTGTTCTCTTTTATCGTTACTGATTGGCGTGACCATGTATATAATCTATACTCTATTATCGTTAGTGATTGGTGTGCCCAAGTATATGAACTATACTCTATTATCGTTAACGAATTGCGTGCCCAGGTATATAAACTGTACTCTATTATCGTTTCTGATTGGCGTGCCCATGTATATAAACTCTAATCTATTATCGTTTCTGATTGGCGTGCCCAAGTATATAATCTGTACTATATTATCGTAAGTAATTGGCGTGCCCAGGTGTGTAAACTTTATTATGGTTACGGATTGGCGTGCCCAAGTATATGAACTGTACCCTATTATCTTTAATGATTGGCGTGCCCAGGTATATAAACTGTACTCTATTATCTTTACTGAATGGCGTTACCAGGTATATGAACTATACTCTATTTTCGTAACTGATTGGTGTTTCCAGTTTTATAAATTTTACTCTATTATCATTACTGATTGGCGTGCCCATTTATATATCTACTCCATTATTATTAGTGGCGTGCTCAGATATATAAAATGTACTCTATTATCTCTTAGTGATTAGCGTGCACACGTATATGATGCGTACTCTATTACCGTTACTGATTGGCGTGCCCAGGTATATGTATCGTACTCTATTATCGTTACTGATTGGCGTACCCAGTTATATGACTTGTACTCTATTATTGTACTCTCTACGGGGGTAACCGCGGACACCAAATCTGTAGTACCCGTGGTTCGAGAACAGTTGACAGTACTGGGTTATACTTAGGGGCACAGTCGTTAAACTGCGTGACCGTAAGTCGGGTAAAGAGCTGCCACCATGTACGTAAGTACGATAAATAGAGAGCTGCAGAGGGAGGGTATGTTCAATCGAACGATCCGTATGTCCTATAAATTAGGGACATATATTTACACAACACAATATAAAAAATACACAATTCAGAAGGGTACATTATAGACGGTATAATTAACAAATTATTTCTAAGTGAATAATCGTCTTGCTTTTGCTGGGTCGGTTTAAGTATTCGCAGCTCGAGTAATTTAGCGAACGTAATCAGAAAGACTCAACATGAAGTAGCAGCAGCGATGTAAAGTTCAGAATCATTCTGCGCTGTTAAGCCAGTAATATAAAATTGTATGTTTTACTTCTTACGAGCACTTCGTCGGTATCAGAAAATAGTCGCCGTGATAAAAATTTGCACGTTCACTGACGTGGATTCGTCGTAGCCAGGATTCGAATATTTCGGGGCGCTTCGGTGCGAATACTTATAAGGGGACTTTTGCTGACCGCAGCGCCTTCCGTGGTTTTCGGCAAGACGCGCGTCCCAGTTATCAAGAACTTTCTAGTATGGCGTACAAATAATGCAACGTGGTCGCGTTGACACAATCGAATTTTTCGGCAAGACGACTTTGTCTTCCTACAATCTATAATTTCTGAACTGGGGCAAGCGTTGTGAAACAATTTTCCAAGTTAAACTAACCAAATTATCATTCTGTAATTTTGGATATTACATTAAACTTACTTAATGGCGTGCCCAGGTATATGAACTGTACTCTGTTATCATTACTGATTGACGTGCCCAGACATAAAACGTGTACTCTGTTATCATTATGGATTGGTGTGCCCAGGTATATAAAGTTTACTCTATTATCATTACTGATTAGCGTGACCAGGAATATAAACCGTACTCTATTATCCTTAATGATTAGCGTGCCCAGGTATGTGAACCGTACTCTATAATCGTTACTGATTAGCGTGCCAAGGAATATGAACCGTAATCTATTATCGTTACTGATTAGCGTTCCCACGTATGTGAACCGTACTCTATTATCGTTACAGATTAGCGTGAGCACGTATGTCAACCGTACTGTTTTATCGTTACTGATTAGAGTGACCAGGTATTTGAACAGTACTCTATTGTCGTTACTGATTAGCGTGCCCAGGTATATGAACCGTACTGTATTATAATTACTGATTGGCGTGCCCAGGTATATGAACTGTACTCTGTTATCATTACTGATTGGCGAGCCCACGTATATGTACTGTATTTTATTAGCATTCCTGATTGACGTGCCGAGGTATATGAACTGGAGCCTATTATCGTTAATGATTGGGAAGCCCAGGTATATGAACTGTACTCTATTATCCTTAATGATTGGCGTGTCCAGGTATACGAAATGTACTCTGTTATCATTACTGGTTTGTGTGCCCAAGTATATAACCTGTACTCCGTTATCATCACTGATTTGCGTGTCCAGGTATATAAACTGTACTTTATTATCGTTAATGATTAGGGTGCCTAAGTATAAAAACTGGGCTCTATTATCGTTACTGATTAGCGTACCCAGGTATATAAAACTTACTCTATTATCGTTACTGATTAGCGTGCCAAGGAACATAAGACATACTCATTTACCCTTACTGATTATCGTGCCAGGTATATAAACCGTACTCTATTATCGTTAGAGATTAGCGTGCCCAGCTATATAAATCGTACACTACTATCGTTGCTGACTAGCGTGCCTAGGTATGTGAACCGTACTATGTTATCTTTACTGATTAGCGTGCGCAAGTATGGGGAAAGTACTCTATTATCGTTAGTGATTAGCGTACCCATGTATATGAACCGTACTCTATAATCGTTACTGATTGACGTGCCCAGGTATGCGAAACGTACTCTATTAACTTTAGAGATTAGCGTGACAAGGTATGTGAACCGTACTCTGTTATCGTTAATGATTAGCGTGCCCAGGTATATGAACCGTAATCTATTATTGCTACTGATTAGCGTGCCCAGGTATGTGAACCGTAATCTATTATCGTTACTGATTAGCGTGCCCAGGTAATTTAACCGTTCTGTAATAACGTTACTTATTATCACGCCCAGGTAAGTGAACCGTACTGTATTACAGTTAGCGATTAGCGTGCCCAGGCATGCGAACCGTTCTCTATTATCGTTAATAATTAGCGCGCCCAGGTATGTGAACCGTACCCTATTGTAGTTAGCGATTAGCGTGCCCATGTATGTGAACCGTACTCTATTATCGTTATTGATTAGCGTGCCCAAGTATGTTAACCGTACACTATTATCGTTATTGATTAGCGTGCCCAGGTATGCGAACCGTTCTCTTTTATCGTTAATTATTAGCGTGCCCAGGTATGTGAACCGTACTCTATTATCGTTAGTGATTAGCGTGCTCAGGTATGGGAACCGTACTCTATTATCCTTACTGATTAGCGTGCCCAGATAAGTGAACCGTACTCTATTACCGTCACTAAATAGCGTGGCCAGGTATGTGAACCGTACTCTATTATCGTTAGTGATTAGCGTGCCCAGGTATGTGAACGGTACTCCGTTATCGTTAATGATTAGCGTGCCCAGCTATGTGAAACGTACTCTGCTATCATTAATGATTAGCGTGCCCAGATATGTGAATCGTACTCTATTGTAGTTACAGATTAGCGTGCCCAGGTATGCGAACCGCTCTCTGTTATCGTTAATGATTAGCGTGCCCAGGTATGTAAACCGTACTCTATTACCTTTAGTGATTAGCGTGCCTAGGTTTGTATACCGTAGTCTATTATCGTTACGGATTAGTGTACCCAGGTATGTGAACTGTATTCCATTAACTATACTGATTAGCGTGCCCAAGTATATGAAACGTACTCTATTATCTTCACTAATTAGCGTGCCCAGGTATATGAACCGTACTTTATTACCTTTACTGATTATCGTGCTTAGGTATATGAATCGTACTCTATTATCGTTAATGATTAGCGTGCACAGGTACACGAACCGTACACTATTATCGTTACTGTTTACCGTGCCCAGGTATATGAACCGTACTCTATTATCGTTTCAGACTACCTTTCCCACGTATAAGAACTGTACTCTATTATCCTTAATGATTAGCGTCCCCAGGTATACGAACCGTACTATATTGTCATTACTGATTGGCGTGGCCATGTATATGAACAGTACTCTAATACCATTACTGATTACCGTGCCCAGGAGTATGAAACTTACTCTATTACCATTATTGATTAGCGTGCCCAGGTATATGAACCGTACTCTATTATCATTACAGATTTGTGTGCCCAGGTATATGATTTGTACTCTATTAGCGTTATTGATTGGCGTGCCTAGGTATATGAACTGTACTGTATAATCCTTAAAGATTGGGGTGCCGAAGTATATAAACTCTATTGTCGTTACTGATTGGCGTGCCCAGGTATATGAAACGCACTCTACTATCCTACTGATTGACGTGTCCATGTACATGAACTGTACTCTATATCGTTACTGATTGGCGTACCCAGGTATATGACCTGTACTCTCTTATCGTTACTGATTGCCGTGCCCAGGTACAAGAACTGTACTCCATTATAGTTACTGATTGGCGTGCTCAGGTATATGAACTGTATTCTATTATCGTTACTGATTGGCGTGCCCAGGTATATGAATTGTACTCTATTATCGTTATTGTTTTGCGTGCCAACGTATATGAACTTTACTCTGTTATCGTTACTAATTGATGTGGCCAGGTATATGAAATGTACTCTATCATCGTTACTGATTTGCGTGCCCAGGTATATGATTTGTACTCTATTGTGAATACAGATTGGCGTGACCAAGTATATGAACTGTACTCTATTGTCGTTATTGATTGGCGTGCCTAGGTATATGAATTGTACTGTATTATCCTTACTGTTTGCGTGCGCTGGTATATATAATGTACTCTGTTATCGTTACTGATTGTCGTGCCCTGGTATATAATCTGTACTATAGTATAGTTACTGATAGGCGTGCCCTGGTATAAAACTGTAATCTTTTATCGTTACTGATTGGCGTGCTCATGTATGGAATTTTTACTCTATTATCATTATTGATTGGCGTGTCCAGCTATACAAATTTTACTCTATTATCATTACTGATTGGCGTGCCAAGTTACACAAACTCTACTCTATTATCATTACTGATTGGCGTGCCAAAGTGTTGCAAAATGTACACTATTGTCATTATTGATTTGCATGCCCATTTATACAAATTGTACTCTATTATCGTTACTGATTGGCGTGCCCAGGAATAGAAAGTGTACTCTATATTCATTACTGATTGCTTGCCCAGGCATATAATCTGTACTCTTATTAGTATTGATTGAAGTGCACTGTATACAAACTGTACTCTATTAACATTATTGAGTCGCGTGTCCAGGCATACAAACTGTACTCTATTATCTTTACTGATTTGCGTACCCAGGTATAAAAACTCTATTATCATTACTGAATGGCGTGCCCAGATATACATACTCTACTTTATTATCATTACGGATTGGGGCGCCCAGGTATAAAATCTGTACTCTGTTAACATTACTGAGTGGCGTGCCAAGGTATATATACTGTACTCTATTATCACTAGTTATTGGCGTGGCCAGGTATACAAAGTATAATCTGTTACCCTTAATTTTAGGCGTGCGCAAGTATATAAACTGTAGTCTGTTATCGATACTGATTGGCGTACACAGTTATATAAATTGTACTCTATTATCGTTAATGATTAGCATGCCCATGTATATAAACTGTATTCTAATATCGTTACTGAATAGCGCGCCCAGGTATAAGAACCGTACTCTATTATCGTTACAGATTAGCGTGCCCTAGTATGAGAATGCTTCTCTATTATCCTTACAGATTAGCGTGTCCAGGTGTATGAATTGTACTCTATTAGCTTTTCTAATTAACGTGCCCATTTATATGTACTGCACTCTATTATCAATGCAGATTAGCGTGCCCAGGATTATGAACTTTTCACTATTATATTTGTTCTTTAGCCTGCCTAGGTATATGAACTGTACTATATCAACTTTGCTGATTAGCGTGTCCAGGTATATGAACTGTACTCTATTATCATTGCTGATTAGCGTGCCCAGGTATATGAAGAATAATCTATTACCATTGCTAATTAGCGTGCCTAGGTATATGGACTGTATTATATTATCATTTCTGAATTGCGTTCCCAGGTTTAAGGATTATACACCATTACCATCGCTGATTGGCGTGCTCAGGTTTATGGCTTGCACTCTATTATCATTTCTGATGGCTTGCCCAAGTATATGGCCTGCACTCTATTATCACTGCTGATTGGCGTGCCCATGTATATGGACTGTACTGTATTATCATTGCTGAATATCGTGCCCATGTCTATGGACTGTACTCTATTACCATTGCTGATTGGCGTGCCCAGGTATATGTATTGTACTCTTTTATTATTGCTGATAAGCGTGCCCAGGAAAATGAACTGTACTGTATTATCATTGCTGATTAGCGTGCCCAGGTATATGGACTGTACTCTATTATCATTGCCGATTAGAGTGCACAGGTATATGAAATATTCTCTATTATCATTGCTGTTTAGCCTGCCTAAGTATATGAACTGTACTCAATTATCATTGCTGATTAGCGTGCCCAGGTATATGAACTGTACTCAATTATCATTGCTGATTAGCGTATATGAACAGTACTCTATTATCCTTGCTAATTATCATGCCAAAGTATACGAACCGTACTGTATTAACATTGCTGATTTGCGTGCCCAGGTATATGAACTGTACTCTATTATCTTTGCTGATTAGCGTGCCCAGGTATATGGACTGTACTCTATTACCAATGCTGATTAGTGTGCCCAGATATATGGACTGTACTCTATTATCATTACAGATTAGCGTTCACAGGAATATGGACTGTACTCTATTATCATTGGTGATTAGCGTTCACAGTTATAAGGACTTTACTCTTATCATTGCTGATTAGCGAGCCCAGAAATATTGAATGTACTCCATTAACATTGCTGATTAGCGTGCCCAAGTATATGCAAATTTCTCTATTGTCATTGTTGAATTGCGTGCCCTGATATGGACTGCACTCTTTAACTTTGCTGATTAGCGTGTCCAGGTATATGGAATATACTCTATTATCATTGCTGATGAGCGTGCCCAAGTATATATACTGTACTCTATTATCATTGCTGAATAACATGCTCAGGTATATGGAATGTACTCTATTATCATTTCTGATTAGCGTGCCCAGTTATATGGACTGTACTCTATTATCATTGCTGATTAGCTTGCCCATGTACATGGATTGTACTCCATTATATTTGCTGATTAGTTTGCCCAGGTATACGGATTGTACTCTATTACCATTACTGATTGGCGTGTCCACGTATATGGACTGTACACTATTAACATTGCAGATTGGTGTGCCGAAGTATATGGCCTGCATTTTATTATCATTGCTGATTGGCGTGCCCAGGTATATGGCCTGCACTCTATTATCATTGCTGATTGGTCTGCCCAGGTATATGGCCTGCACTTTATCGTTGCTGATTGGCGTGCCCAGGTTTATGGCATGCACTCTATTTGCTGATTGGCGTGCCCAGTTTTATGGTCTGAAGTCTATTATCATTGCTGATTGGATTGGTCAGGTATATATCCTGCATTGTATTATCATTGCTGATTGGCGAGCTCAGGTATATGGCCTGCACTCTATTATCATTGCTTATTGGCCTGCATAGGTATATGGCCCTCCCTTTATTATAATTTCTCATTGGCGGGCCCAGGTATATGGCCTGAAATCTATTATCATTGCTGATTGGCGATCCCAGATATATGGCCTACATTGTATTATCATTGCTGATTGGAGTGCTGAGGTTTATAAACTGCATTCAATTATCATTGCTGATTGGCCTGCCCAGGTATATAAAATGCACTCCATTATCATTGCTGATTGGCGTGCCCAGGTATATAAACTGCACTCCATTATCATTGCTGATTGGCGTGCCCAGGTATATAAAGTGTACTCCATTATCATTGTGCTTGGCGTTCCCAGGTTTATAAAGTGAATTCCGTTGTCGTTACTGATTGGCGTGCCGTTGTATATGAATTGAACTCCATTGTCGTTACTGATTGGCGTGCCATTGTATATGAATTGAACTCCATTGTCGTTACTGATTGGCGTGCCATTGTATATGAATTGAACTCCATTGTCGTTACTGATTGGCGTGCCCACGTATATGAACTATACTCCTTTACCGTTACTGATTGGCATGCCCAGGTTTATGAACTGTACTCCATTTCCTTTACTGATTGGCGAGCCAAAATATTTGAACTGTAATCCATTTTCATTGCTGATTGGCGTGCCCAGGTATACGATTTGTACTCCATTATTCTTACTGATTGGCGTGCCTAGGTATATGAACTGTATTCTATTATCTTTACTGAGTGGCGTGCCAAGGTATACGAACCGTACTCCATTATCTCTACTGATTGGCGTGCCCAGGTATATGAACTGTACTCCATTATCATTTCTGATTGGCGTGAACAGGTTTTAGTACTGTACTCCATTATCGTTACTGATTGGCGTGCCAAGGTATTAGAACTAAACTCCAATATCGTTATTAATTTATGTGCCCGTGTATAAGAACTGTACTCAATTATCGTTACTGATTGGCGTGCCAGGTATATGAACTCTACTCCAACATCGTTACAGATTGGCGTGCCCAGGTAAATGAACTGTACTCCATTATCTTTACTGTTTGGCGTGCCCAGGTATATGAAATATACTCTCTTATAATTAGTGATTAGCGTGCCCAGGTATATGAACTGTAATCTATTATCGTTTGTGAGTACCATGCCCGGGTATATGAACTGTATTACCATTACTGATTTGCTTGAGAAGGATTATGAACTATCGTTACTGCTTAGCGTGCTTAGGTATATGAACTGTACCCTATTATCGTTACTGACTATTTTGCCCATTTATATGAACTGTACTCTATTATCGTTACTGATTAGCGTGACCAGGTATATGAACTGTATTGTCGTTACTGATTAGCCTGCCCAGGTATATGAAGAGTACTCTATTATCGTTACTAAGTAGCGTGCCCAGGTATATGAACTCTATTCTATTATCGATACTGAGTAGAGTGCCCAGGAATATGAACTGTATTATCGATACTGATTAGCGTGCCTAGGTATATGAACTGTACTCTATTATCGTTACTGATTAGTGTGCCCAGCAATAAGAACTGTACTCTTTTATCGTTACTGATAAGCGTACCCCAGGTATATGAAGTGTTCTCTATTAAATTTAATGATTAGCATGCTCAGGTTTATGAACTATACTGTATTATCGTTACTGATTATCGTGCCCACTTATATGTACTCAATTATCATTGCTGATTTGCGTGCCCAGGTATATGAACTGTATTATCATTGTTGTTTAGCCTGCCCAGGTGTATGAACTGTACTCTATTATCAATGCTGACCAGCGTGCCAAAGTATATGATCTGTACTCTGTTATCATGTCTAATTATCGTGCCCAGGTGTATGAATTGTACTCTATTATCATTGCTGATTAGCGACCACAGGAAGATGAACTGTATTCTATTATCACTGCTGATTAGCGTGTCCAGGTTTATGGACTGTATTCTATTATCATTGTTGATTAGCGTGCCCAGGTATATGGACTTTATAATCATTGCTGATTATCGTGCCCATGTATATGGACTGTAGTCTATTATCATTGCTGAGTTGCGTGCCCAGTTATATGGATTGTACCATTTATCATTTCTGATTAGCATGCCCAATAATACGGGCTGTATTCTATTATCATTGCTGATTAGACTGCACAGGTATATTGACTGTACTCTATTATCATAGCTTATTATAGTGCTCAGGTATATGGACTGGACTGTATTATCATTGCTAGTAAGCGAGCCCAGGTATATGGAATGTACTCTGTTATCATTGCTGAATAGCGTGCCGATTTGTATGGTCTGTACTCTATTAATATTGCTGATTGGCGTGCCCAGGTATATGGACTGTACACTATTATCATTGTTGATTAGCGTGCCAAGGTATATGGACTATACTCTATTACCATTGCTAATTGGCGTGCCCAGGTTTATGGGCTGCATTCTTTTATCATTGCTGATTGGCGTGACCAGGTATATGACTTGCACTCTATTATTATTGCTGATTGGCGTGCCTAGGTATATGGCTTGCACTCTATTATCATTGCTGATTGGCATGTCCAGGTATATGGACCATACTCTATTGATATTGCTGATTGGTTTGCCCAGGTATATGGCCTGCACTCTATTATCTTTGCTGATTGGCGTGCCCAGGTATATGGCCTGCACTCTATTATCGTTCCTGATTGGCGTGGCTAGGTACATGGACTGTACTCTATTATTATTGATGATAGGCGTGGCCAGGAATATGGACTGTACTCTATTAAATTTGTTGATTGGCGTGCCCAGGTATATGGACAGAACTCTATTATCATTGTTGTTTGGCGTACCCAGGTATATGGCCTACGCTTTATTATAATTGCTGATTGTCGTTCCCAGGTACATATCCTGTATTCTATTATCGTTACTGATTGATGTTCCCAGGTATATGAATTGTACTCCATTTTCCTTACTGATTGGCGTTCCCACCTATATGAAATGTACTTCTTTTCCGTTAATATTTGGCGTGCCCAATTATGTGAACTGTACTCCAGTATCGTTACTGACTGGCGTGCCCAAGTATGTGAATTCTGCTCCATTATCGTTACTGATTGGCGTGCCCAAGTATATGAACTGTACTCCATTATCGTTACTTATTTGCGTGCCACGTTTTATGAACTGCACTCCATTATCGTTACTGATTGGCGTGCCCAGCTATGTGAACTGTACTCCATTATCATTACGGATTGACGTTCCCAGGTATAGAAACTGTACTCCATTATCGTTATTGATTCTCGTTCCCAGGTATATGAACTGTACTCCATTATCTTTACTGATTGGCGTGCCCAGGTATATGAACTGTACTCCATTATCTTAGCTGATTGGCTTGCCCAGGTATATGAACTCTACTCTATTATCGTTTCTGATTGGCGAACTAAGGTATATGAAGTGTTTTCCATTATAATTACGGATTTCCGTGCCCAGGTATTTAAACTGCACTCCATTATCTTATCTGATTGGCGTGACAAGTTATATGTACTGTACTCCATTAACGTTACTGATTTGCGTGCTAAGGTATATAATCTGTACTCCATTAGCGTTACTGATGCGCGTGCCCAGGCATATGAACTCTACTCCATTATCGTTACGGTTTCGCGTGGCCAGGTTTATGACCTGTACTCTATTATCATTTCTGCTTAGTGTGCCAAGGTATAAGATCTGTACTCCGTTACCTTTACTGATTGACGTTCCCAAGTATATGAACTGTACTCCACTATCGTTACTGATTGGCTCGCGTAGTTGTATGAACTGTACTACACTAACGTTACTGATTGCCGTGCCCAGGTATATGAACTTTACTGCATTATCGTTACTGATTGGCGTGCCCAGGTATGAAAATTATTCTATTATCATTACTGATTGGCGTGCCCAATTATATGAAATATACTCCATTATTGCAACTGATTGGCGTGCCCAGGTATATGAACTGTAACCATTATCGTTATTAATTGGCGTGCCCAGGTATATGAAATTTACTCTATTATCGTTACTGATTGGCGGACCAATGTAAATGAACTGCACTCTATTATCTTTACTGATTAGCTTGCCCATGTATATGAACTGTACTCTATTATCGTTACTGATTAGCATGCCCAGGTATATGAATCGTATTATCATTACTGAGTAGAATGCCCACGAATATGAACTGTACTCTATCGTTACTGATTAGCGTGCCCAGGTATATCAACTGTACTCTATTATCGTTACTGATTGGCGTGCCCAATTATATGATCTCTACTCTATTGTCGTTACTGAATAGCCTGATCAAGTATATGAATAGAACTCTATAATCGTTATGGATTAGCGAGCCCAGGTATATGAACTGTACTCTATTATCGTTACTGATTAGAGTGCCATGTTATATGAAATGTATTCCATTATCGTTAATGATTATCTTGCCCATATATTTACTGTACTCTATTATCGTTACTTATTAGAGTGCCCATGTATATGAACTGTACTCTATTATCTTTACTGATTAGCGTGCCCAGGTATATGTACTCTATTATCATTGCTGATTATCGTTCCCAGGTATATGAACTGTACTCTATTATCTTTACTGATTAGCGTGCCCAGGTATATGTACTGTACTCTATTATCATTTGCAGAATAGCGTGCCCAGGTATATGAACTCTATCCTATTAACATTGCTGATTAGCCTGCCCAGGTATATGAATTGTACACTATTATCATTGTTGATTAGCGTGCCCAAGTGTATGGGCTGTACTCTATTCTCGTTGCTGATTAGGGTGCCCAGGTATATGAACTGTACTCTATTATTTTTGATTAGCGTGCCCAGGTATATGAACTGTACTCTATTATCATTGCTAATTAGCGTGTCCAAGTATATGAACCGTACTCTATTATCATTGCTGATTAGCTTACCCAGGTAAATGAAATGTACCTTATCATCATTGCTGATTAGCTTGCGCAGGTATATGGACTGTACTCTATTATCATTGCTGATTAGCGTGCCCATGTATATGGACTGTACCCTTTATCATTACTGATTAGCGTGCCAAGTTATATGGACTGTATTCTATTATCATTGCTGATTAGCGTGCCCAGTTTTATGGACTGTACTCTATTATCTTTGCTGATTAGCGTGTCCAGGTATATGGACTGTAGTCTATTATCATTGCTGATTAGAGTTCCCAGGTATATGGACTGTACTCTATTATCATTGCTGATTAGCGTGCCCTTGTAAGTGGACTGTACTCTATTACCATTACAGATTGCCGTGACCAGGTTTATGGACTTACTCTATTATCATTGCTGAATTGCGTTCTCAGTTATAAGGACTATACTCTATTACCGTCGCTGATTGGCGTGCCCAGGTATATGGCCTGCACTCTATTATCATTGCTGATTGGCGTGCCCAGGTATATGGCCTGCATTCTATTATCATTGCTGATTGGCGTGCCCATGTATATCGACTGTACTCTATTATCATTGCTGAATAGCGTGCCCATGTCTATGGACTCTATTACCATTGCTGATTGGCGTTCCCAGGTATATGGGCTGTACTCTATTATCATTGGCGATTAGCGTGTCCGTGTATATGGCCTGCACTCTATTACCAATGCTGAGTGGCGTGCCCAGGTATATGGAATGTACTCTATTATCATTGCTGATTAGCGTGCCTATGTATATTGACTGTACTCTAATATCATTGCTGATTTTACGTACCCAGCTTTATGACGTGTACTCCATTATCGTTACTGATTTTGCGTGCCCAGGTTTATGAACTATACTCCATTATCGTTACAGATTGGCGTGCCAATGTATATGAACTGTACTCCATTATTTGTTTCTGATTGACGTGCCCAGGTATATGAACTGTACTCCATTATCGTTACTGACTGGCGTGCCCAGGTATATGAACTGTACTCTATTATGTTTATTGATTGGCGTTCCAAGGTATATGAACTGTACTCCATTATCGTTAGTGATTGGTGTGCCCTGGTATATGAACTGTACTCCATAAACTTTTCTGATTGGCGTGACCAGGTATATATATTGTACTCCTTTATGTTTACTGATTGGCGTGCCAAGGTATATGAACTGTACTCCATTATCGTTACTGATTGGCGTGGCCAGGCATATGAACTCTATTCCATTGTCGTTACTAATTGGCTTGAGTATTATGTGCCCGGGTCTGGTCCCATTTGGAGTTTCGACTAGAAAGTGGGTATTTTGGCAGGGTGCCACCTTGCCCTCCCTACGCCATTGGCTCCGTCTAGCTTGACTCTTACCCTGGTTCGGGAATCGGTTGGTTTGTCGTGAACCATGGGTGTGTTCGCGAGCCACAGGTAGTGTTTCCCTTTAAAAAGAAATAGACCCCCGTGTTGTGGATCGGTTTGGAGAGCTGTGGGTGAGGTGGGGTCGCGAACCATAGGTGGGGTTTTCTTTTTAATCGTATCTTGTGTTTCGGTAAATTTGGTAGATGTATTTTATTGAAAGTGATCCGTCATTTTGAATGTAGCGCTGTGTATGGTTATATATATAATATATTTGATACCGTTAGTTTTGGTAGGGGTAAGGGTAAAGGACGGGTACCTTGTTGCCGCCGTGTAGTCTGGTAGCTTGAAAGACAACGACACTTCAGGTGCAGAGTTAATGTGTTGCCGTTGAAGTTCGCGCGCTAAGTGACTGTGTTCAGGTATGCGAGTGGACATGTAACTGGAGGTAGGGCGTGGTAGGGGTGACATCATCTTTATGTGCAAAGATGGCAGCCGTCATGTTAGCTGTTGTTGTTTGAGGAGTTTGTGTAGGATGCGTGGGTGGGCAGCATTTCTAGCGGAAGGTATTTCCATATAAGGAATAGGACTGTTGTTTGCTCTGCAGGATTTCTAAGAATTGGCAGGGTTTGAAGTAGCAGACGTCATGTAGTGTTTTGTATCTTGGTTGCTGTTAGAGGATAGAGGGTTTTTGAAATAAAGACACTCGTGGGAAGAATAACATTTTGCTCTTTATTTGTTTAAGTCAAGTGAAATCTGGCTCGGGGATTTTAGATCAGCAGTACCACTTGCGAAAGCGACTAGTGATCGTTGAGATATTTTCTTGCTTTAACCCGTCAAAGCCTTTGTGCCATTGTATAGAAATGGGAACCCCCGTGTTATCCAAAAATGTATTAATTTTTCCCCCGTTGAGGTCTCTCATATCGTTAAGGATGAGAATGAAATATCTTTCGTGAAACCTAGCTGTTGGAGATTTGTCCCACTCTGTGAACAGATGAATAATTACGTACCTGTCAGCCAGGTTAAAGCATGGTGTGCAGGCCTTGACTAATGCTAGTGTTGTGTATAGTGAAACCCCGTTACCATAGAAAAATGCGCTTAAGATTGTGTGCCTATATTTAGTAAGGGGTTTGCAAAAAGGATATTTCAAAATGTATGAGGGCCACGTATTGTAGGGCCCTATTTCTTTTTCAACGGTTTCAAAATAGTCCATATTGCAGGTCTTGCGGGCACTACCTGAAAGAAAAAATCCCTACCTTAATAGAAATATACACACACACACACGGCAGTGGCTGTTACAGTAAATACAGGTTAAACCCGCCGCCGAAGGCTCTGATGAAGGTGTCGCCATTGAAGGTGGTGCCTAAATTTTCGATATACAAGTCTTGCACATCTTGCTCTTTTATTGCCTGTAGTAATACTGCAAACGGTCAGCTGTCGAAGGGGTGTGCATTTCATGTTTCTAGAAAAACAGTAAAGAAAAATAATATATATCTGTAATTACTTTATTATTTTTATACATACATACACAAACACGCGCACATGGCGGCGGGTGCTCAGCTTACATACACGTGAAACCCACAGCCATATACCTTGAGGACGGGTTCCCCGTCATCGGTTCGACCTACATACTCCAAATAACAGTTTTGAACGCCATTTTCCCTAAGCTGCGTACAAAATCTAGTAAAGGTCTCATGACATCTTCGTGGTATTTGTAGAACTCTAAATATGTCAAGGAGAATTTTATAATATGCCACGAAAATGTCATCGCTCCATTTAACTACCCGTGCCACCTCATAGGGATAACCCTCTATCAGTTCATCGATATGTTCATACAGGCCTAGGAGCATTATCCTGGTGACAATGTCGACGGCTTCTAGGTGTTCGCCCTCTAGGGTAGCGGCTGGTGTTGGCTCCATCTGAAAATTTACAAGAATATCTATTCTAACTCCAAGATGTAAGAATTTGTGGTGGTGTTGGTGCCTAGGAATTTGAGGCTTAGTGATAGTGTCTTTTCATTGATGTGTCGCAGTTCTTCATCACTGAACAGAACCCCATAACGTCGGGGTAAAAACACTTTCAAAAACGTCTGGGGGGATTCTGCTCGTAGAGTCGTCAATACCGTCTCGCCATATTTGTTCTGGACTCTTTCCGCTCGCTCGATAGGATACGGCGTGTTCTGCTTCAGAGCACCGATTTTGATCTGCTCGCGGGATGAGATCATCTTAAATTTCGAAGATAGATCCATCTGAAAATCGAAACATCCGTGCAAGCTCTATATCGTTCTGATAGGCCCGTAGGAAAAAACCCGTAATAAAGGAAACGCTTACCTCAAAATCCGTTTTCTTGTTCTCGAGAGGTCGTAATCACTCGACTGTCTTTCAACTGTCTTTTGTTCTTCACGTTACTCCGCGAGACCTTTTATAACCAGACGACGGTGGCTATTCTCGGAACTATAGAGTCAAGCGATAACTCCTAGCGTGTAACAGCACATTCTCACGTATGCGTGCAGCGTGGAATAAAGACATATATAGCCAGACGACGGTGGCCATTCTCGGAACTATAGACAGTCAAGCGATAACTCTTAGCATGTAACAGCACGTTCTCACGTACGCGTGCAGCGTGCAATAAAGACAAAAATTTGGAGATAAATAGAGGTTTAGGAAACCGATATATTCATATCCGTTTAGGTCGTGCTATTTCTACGTGCTTCACTCAGGTTAGTGATATATTTTTTTAAAAAATCATAGTATAGTGTGTATGTGTGGTTGAAACGCGACCCGATCCTATC
>Ga0268261_10000402_pt1 | contig 26974 bp, 18 predicted proteins | sample TergutNc150P1_FD_190353 | JGI IMG/M metagenome (GOLD analysis project Ga0268261, IMG submission 190353) | Nasutitermes corniger P1 segment gut microbial community from laboratory colony in Florida, USA - Nc150 P1 (SPAdes) (version 2) | ecosystem: Host-associated > Arthropoda: Insects >... | reverse complement strand
GTCATTCACAAGTTAGTTTGATGTTAAGTACAGATATTAACATTACAGAAACCACATATTCCTGCCAGTTTTAATATGTATTTGGTAATCAATAAGTGTGTAACAGCTGTCAAAGTTTCAAACTTCTATGGCCATTATCTCCGTAACCGTTCAACTTTGGATATAGGTGTTTTGGGTTATATCGGTATATTTTAACATAAGGAACACTCTCCCGAAGTTTTGTCCCTTCCTCCTGGGACACCCTGTATATATATATATATATACACATACACATACACTAAAACACACTAATACAAAAGTACTTACATACGTACATACATACAAACACACGCATACTTATATACAAACCAACACGCAGGCATACAAACATATACACACATATACATATGTTACTGTAAAAGGCCGTAAATTGGTAAATCTTAGGTTTTACCGGTAAATACCAGCATTTATCGTAGTGAGGCTTTAGAAGTCCAAACAAATGCTTGTAAACGCTTTCAATTCGTGCTTTTACCAACTGGTGTTGGTAAATGCTGTAATTTACCGACACCAATTGGTAAAAGCCGGAAATAAGCGATGAGTCTGTCTGAGCCTGTAGTCTGGCCCAAACATGCTCGTGGCTCTCTTAGAGCATTCTCTAAATCCCCTATCATGACAACTGCGAATATCAGCAGAGCTAAAAAATTTATATGTTTCGAGAGGCTGCCAGAGAGGGACTTGAGAAGCAGGCAAAGAAAATGAAAGCAACTTCCTCCAAAAATTTGAAAAAAAAACATACTCTCGGACAAAATGTTGGAATAAAAATACCAGCTATTGATGGAGCAAAGATTGATAAAAAATAAAAAATAGCTGTTATCACAGACATTAAAGACGAAGAAGTTTATGAACTTGGTACTAAGGTGGGTAAACTAAAAGCGTTGTACACAAGAAACCAATTTACCTTGTGCAAGGAAAATTTTTTAAGTATGGAAGAAGTCGGAAAGGAAGAAATAAGTGTACGTGAATTGGTAAAAAAGCTTTCTTTAGTTGGCGGACAAACATTAAAAAATCCAACTCTTCAAATAAGTGTACCACGAAGATGTGTTTGTGCAAATCAGCCAATTTACTTTCTAACTAGAAATGTCACAACAGTCAACCTTGCTGTAACAAGTAAGTTTAATTATGATTTGATAATGTTGAAGGAAATTGTGATAAATAAGTTACTTTTATTTCGTGAACATTTTGTTATAATACATGAATTAAATGTACAGGGTGTTCAAATTAAAAGTGGACCGTATTGTAATATGAGTAATTTATTTACTAAGATTTAAACATGTTATATTACACAACTAACCTGTATTTACAAAATGGTTGGAGATGATGTCCATTTATTTCAATGCACTTATCGACACGTTTCAACATGTTCCTCGCAACTTTACGATTCTTGTCCAAAAGCGAACCTGTTTCACGGAATTTTTTAATCATTTTCGCAATAGCACTTTTTACTGGCGCTTGCCTTCTAAATTTTTCAAAGAAACTTTGTCCACAGTGGGCGTAAGACATGGTTTTTAAATAACTTTCCAAAATAAATACACGTTCTTCCACTGTTAACCGCATTATGAAAGCGTAAAAATGGCGTTGTTCAAAGACCAGCACTCACTGTCGACTGATTCAGCTGATACGGATGGCCAAGACCGGTTCTCGCCTCTCCTGCAACAGTCTTGCCAACTCTTGCACGTGTAGTAGTATAACGTCATACCAGCAGAACTATTATAAATAGCATCTGACGTGAAATGTTCACGGCTTAGTTAACGGTCCTCTTTTAAGTTGAACAATCTGTAGTAAAACAATAAAGCCGTTACCAGCTTCTAGCAATTGGTGTTGGTAAATGCCAACATTTGCCATAGTGACGTGGTAAAAAGCCCGAAATCGAAGCCTTTACAAGCATTTTTTAGACCTTTACCGCCTCACTATAGTAAATGCTGGCATTTACCGGTAAAAATTGGATTTATCAATTTTTGGCCTTTTACAGTAACACACACATACAACATACATACACACATACATACACACATGTGATACACACATCAACACATACATAAATACATACACACATAGCTATGTGGGAACACCGACATAAATATACATCTCCTTCATCCGTCCAGTTCTGCGCCATACAGCACAGCAAATCTGTTTCTCTCTCATTCTCTCTCTCTCTCTGTAACCCCAGTCTCTGCTCCCAACTCCAAACCAAGATAGTTTTCCATCACGCCAACCAAACGCCAAGCCAAAGTGCTAACTGGGGGCGGAGACTCGCAGTCAGGACTCTGATATGGACGGCAAACAGCGGAACACTCAGATCCTCGTGTATCTGCCTGTTACTTACGTACCAGGGGGTAGCAGTAGCAAGGCGAAGACACTTGGATTGCGACACCTGTAGCCTCCGGACACGAGTCAGGCCAGTGGACCCCTATGCGTGGCATGCATAATTTATCATGGGGCGGATGAACTGCTTATATAGCAGAACTCCGTTCCTGACGGAGAGATTACTCTTCCTATTCAGGAGGGGACCCAGCATACCCATCCTTTGAACAGTCCTCTTCGCGACATGATCGATGTGAGGCGACCAGGTGAGTCATGTATCAAGGGTCACCCCCAGATAACGAGTTATTTCGTCCCGTTTGAAAGTTTCCGCGAGAAGTGTTACTGGTCGGCGCTGGATAAAGCGCAGTCCGGCACGCGCGAAGATGATCGCGGTACTCTTAGAGACATTAATGACGATTATTCATTCACTCTACCACCGTTAAAGGTCTTTGAGGTCTGATTCCAAGTAGCTGACGAGCAGCGCCTGGTTGCGGAACATGACTATGATGGCCGTGTCTTCCGCGTAGAGGGCCAACTCGACGTGGTGCGAGGGTATATCGTTGACATACAAACTGAGGAGGACAGGGGAGATCAGCCCACCCAGCGCCACCACAACCCGCATGCCTCAACTAGATGACGTAGCCGTCTGGAAGGACGCTTCGAACGTCCGACCCCGGAGGTATGAGGAGACTGTGTGGACTATGTAATAGGGGAGTTTATGAGCATTCGCTTGTAGAGTAGGCCATCGATCCAGACAGTATCGAAGGCCTTGGCCACGTCGTTTCCATCACGGCACATCAACGAATTGTAATCGTTCTACTAGCCACGCCTACCGAATTCGACAAGTAACCATTGGCATTCTAGGCTGGAAAACAGGCGATCAGAATAAAAGTAGGCCAGCTTGACCAACAAACGGTCGAAGGTTATTGAGACGGGTTCCGAAAGGTCGGTCGGTTAGTGATTGTGTCCCGACATGTTAGAACCGGATTTTGCGTTGAGTCTACGAAGAACAAATTATTGATTTTCGAGACTAGCATCTAGGAAGTACATCAGACGGATTTACAGGAAGACTTCTTGGTTAACCCCTGCCTAAGCACCACAATAAGACAGGAAGATTTAGGCTTTATAAAGGTCATTTATACGTGGCAGCTTTCCCCGGCCATTCTCAAGGAGCTGAGAATGGCTCTCTCGTTGCGGAGGAAGAAGAAAAAAGCGGTGTCTGCCAGGAACCGCAGTACCGCGTCTGGAAGTGGACGAAAAGCCTTCCAGCGCCCCCAAGCCAGCCCTCTGGCAAGCGCAAAACCAACAAGCTGGCAAGCTCGGGCAACTCGAACGAACATCCCAATCGGCACCTAGCACCTGGCCTTAGACCCGCGCTTCTGCCCGGAGTTTCATCAGTCACGGACGAACTAGCTGCTGCCGGCATCCAGCAACTCCGATCTCCCGAGGGAGGGGTAACATTCGCGGCCGTATAGGCCGGGCCCGTTGCCCCTCTTTAGCCAAGTGAATCGCCCAAGCCCACGACCATAGATTCGGAAGTCTCCGAAACTCGGTCTCATCCGAGACATCCAATAGGCGCATGACTCGTGACATGTCCAGGTCTCTGAGTGACAAGACATATGGCACCACTCTGAACGCTCAGGTGGCCAAAACCTTCTTACCAGCAGAAGAACGTCCTAACAAGAAGCTCATTTTTATTTCAGGTATTAGCGACACCCGTCCCTTCCTGGCCTGGTTTCGGGCGTCTTGACCTGGCGGCCTGACGGCCCAACTAAAATGCGAGAAGTTGATGGTCGTCCCATCAACCGCCGATAGCTTCGGAGCCGCGGTCAGCGCACTACGATCCCTAGATGGGCAGTAGGGTGTGAGTTTCCACACCCTCACGCTTCCACAGGACCGTTTTTGCGACTTCTGGTAAAGACCCTGGGTAGGGGTGTACCTGGGAGCGTCTTCCGGGAGGACCCCGAATCCTTGAACAATCGAGTCCAGGGAGTCAAGCAGATGCGATTCGGCCATCGCAACTAAGTCCACGCCAATGACCGCTCTCCCAACCCATTTCGTGGCGCGAGGGCCGTAGGTGTCGAAATTGCAGCCACTCAACGAAGTCTGCGAATTGCGATTGTCGGTGGAGATTACGTGATACCAAAATTCCCACTGTAATGCAAGCGCTGCCAGTGCTTCGGGCATACGCATCGTAACTGCGGAAACGGACCCCGATGCGTCGCGTGTCGGGGCACCCAATTCTACGGTGTACTCTCCGCCCTGTCGGAACAGTCCCAGTGCTGCGGCTGCGGGGAAGTACCGGGGCTGTGTGAAGTGGAAAAAAGCGAAGGCTGCTCTTGCAAAAAAGGCGCCCCATCGTGGCTGTAGTAGTGCCGTCGCAGACCACCCTGCCTCTCCGAAATCCCAGGGGGCGTGCCCTCTGCTAAGCATATGGACCTGGGCGAGGAGTGGAATTACGTCATTCGAGAAAGCGTGTATTTAAGGCCACCACCACTCCTCCCACTAATCTAAATCCTTCTCATCAGCCGGTCACGGAGGCTCCCGAGCAGGCTAAAATGACCGCCACCAGGAAGGCGGCCAGACCTGAGCCCAAACGTACAGCAGACCCAAAGCCAGCTGTTAGGTCAAAGAAGGAAGCAGCCACGAGTGTCAAAACCGCGGCAGCTAAGCCCACAACCCCCAACCTGGTGGTCCCAACCCGGAATTCCACTTCACCACTCGAGTAAATTTGTTATCTCATCGATCACCTTTCCATCCGTGCATTGTGGAGCTGACTAATCGGGTTTTCACGTCCATCTCTCCCTTCCCCACCGGGGCAGACCGCCCGCGCGCTGTCCTGAAGACCGTTATCTTGTTCGAGGCCGAATATGTCTGCACGACCGAGGAGTACGGAGCGGGATAAGCCCCTGCGCCTCGTCTGCTAAAATGTGGAGGGAGTGCGCGGCAGGAAGCTTGAACTGGAGCATTGTCTCAACTAGCACGATTTCGAATATTTGTATCTTAAGTGAGAAATTCCTTAACCCCAGGCAAGCCTTCCGGCTTGCCAATTATATCTGCCATCGGACAGACGGACTGACAGCACGGTGCGGTACATCCATCCTGGTCCGCCGTAGTATAGTCCACCATTCAATGCTACTGCTATTCAAGTCACATTGGCCGCCAAACCGGTGAAAATCCTTGCGGCTTACCTCTCCCCTTCCCGCCCGCTGATCGGAGCGGACCTGCCCACTGTTGCGGCAGGGGATTGCCGGTCTTGATGGCAGGCGACCTCAACGACAAACACGTGGACTGGAACTCACGGCTGATCACAAGACCGGGGAAACTCCTGCGTGATTATGCCGACGAGAGCTCCTGTCTGATCTTTGGAGCGGACACCACAAACACCAACCCATACCACCCCTCTGCTACTCCCGATGTCTCGGATATTGCCATAACCAAGAACCTCACATCCTAGTTGTATCTGACGTCGTTTTCTGCACTAAGCTCAGACCACCTCCCGCTAATCATTGACACTACGTGTCCGTTATCCTTCCAGCACACAACGGATCGCCCTGATTTCAGGCGCACCAACTGAGCCAACCTCCAATCTCACTTGGAAGATCAAATACCGTTCGATTCGGACTACCACAACGGGATGGCAATCGACTCGTACGTTGAGAGCTTCTCCGTCGCCGTTCTGAGAGCTCTGGCGGCATGTACTCACAAGTGTCGGCCGCGTGACGACCCACGACTTCAGATACCGGCGTGCATTCAGGATGAGATAGTCTCAAGAACAGGCTGTTGAGGCAGTGGAAGGTCACCAGGATCCCCGCTCTAAATGCTGAGATCAACCATCTGTAAAAATAGCTGACCTGGCGGCTCAAAGATGGTTGAAGACCCGTGGAGTACCACACTCGAATCCATCGATCACGAAGACCAATCGCTGTGGAGGATGACCAAACGGGTGATGAGAGTGCTTACTTCGTCTCCCCCTGGTCACCCAGGGGAATCGCTCTCTCAAACTATAAAAAAACCGAAGCCCTTGCCGACATGCTGGATCCTTAGTCCTAGCCGATGTCAGATCCTTTGGTCCCGGCAGTTATTGAGATGGTTGACGTGGCACTGACGTCTTACTTTCCTACCCCTTTCAACCGACCCACATTAACCAACCCTGTCGAGATTCATGAAGCCATCTGGGGTCTCAAGGTCGGTAAGTCTTCGGGCCCAAACGGTATCCCTAACAGGGTCTTGAAGCATCTTCCACAGCGTGTGGTATCTTCCCTGGCCCAGATGATCAATGGGATCCTCTTCACCCATCACTACCCTACAGTGTTGAAGCACGCTCAAGTGATCTCTTTCCTTAAACCGGGGACGTATTCGGCACTTACCACATCCTATCGGCCCATTAGGCTCCTGGACATGATTGGTAAACTGTTTTAAAAGATCTTATTGGTTAGGAATTTACATGAATTAATCGAGCGCGGACTGATGCGATACGAGCTGTTTGGAATTAGACTCAGGCATAGCATGTCCTTGCAGCTAGCCCGCCTCGTTGAAAGAATAACCACGATCTTTGGCGGAAAGAGGCTAACAGGTGAGATTTCCTCGACATGGCCAAAGCCTTCGATACCGCCTGGATCGATGGCCTCCTCTAAATCTAACGCTCTTAAACTTTCCGTCTTACATAGTTCACACTCTCATACCTCCGGAGTCGGACGTTCGAAGCGTCCTTCCAGACGGTTACGATATCTCGTCGAGGCGTGCCGGCTGGGGTGGCTAGGGGTGGGTTCATCCCCCTGTCCTCTTCAATCTATATGTCAACGACATGTCCCGACCCTCGCACCACATTGAATTAGCCGTCTTCACGGACGACACGGCCATCCTCAGGTCCCGCAAGCCGACGCTGCTCGTCAGCTACCTGGAGCCATACCTCAACGACCTTCAATGGTGGTTGAGTGAATGAAGAATCGCAATTAATGTCTCTAAGAGTACCGCGATAATCTTCGCACGGGCAGGGCGGCACTTCATCCAGCGCTGATCAGTAACACTCTTGGGGATCCTATCAAACGGATCGAAAAAAACACGTTACTTGCGGGTGACCTTTGATACATGACACCTGGTCGCCTCACATCGATCAGGTTACGAAGAGGGCTGCTCACATGTTGGATCCTGTCTCCTCCTGAATAGAAAGACTGATATTTCCGTCAGGAACGGAGTCTTCCTATATAAGCAGCTCATTCGCCCCATTATGTATTATGCACGACTCTCGCAGAGGTCCGCTGCCCGCACCCGTGTCCGGAGGCTACAGGTTTCGCAATCCAAGTGTCCTCGCCTTGCTAATGGTGCCCTCTGGTACGTAAGTAAGAAGGAGATACACAAGGATCTGAGTGTTCCGCTGTTTGCGGACCACGTCAGAGCCCTGATTGCGAGCTTTGAAATATTGTTAGCTGACGTTGGGAACCCCACACTACTGCAACTCGGCAGATACTTATGCTGACCGAGGGTTGACCCCGTCGCCTGACGCGATAGGAAAGGGCGGCAGTGGTCAGCAGGCCAGTCAAGGCCATCGCCCGCGATGGCCAAATCGACTAAACGTTTCGCGTTCAGTTCCGATCAGCCGAGCGCTTTTCGGTTAAGAGACAGAGGGGTTTCCCTGATTTGCCAGGGAATACGATGCAAGGTTGGAGCACGACCCACGTAGCCCTCCCCCAGGCGCGGCAGCTTCACCTAAGCGCCTGACAAAAGTCGCATACTTCCAGTTTGCGACTAAACCAGTCTGGGCATAGAAATCAGACAGCCAACAACCAAACGTTATTCCGCAAGAACTAGTTTTGTGCCACCTAGGCACTAGTGTTTAGCAAAATTTGTCAAGGCCCTCAGCCTGACTTTAGGAAGTATAATTTCTATTTTGTGATAGAAGTACCGGATCATGTATGTTTTAGGCTTGACTTATACATGTCACACGTATTGGTATTATGCGTATCGGTTATATTTTGTACGTGTGACATATATAAGTCAAGCCTAAGATATATACATGATCCGGTACTTCTATCACAATATAGAAAGTATACTTGTAATTTTTTTCTGTTACTTTCAGACTTCTTGCGTGTCTCTTGTTCAATGTCTGTTTCATCTCCAACGTACGTTTCAATCGGTATTGTCTCATGTATTCTGCTCGCAATTTCTTTTCGATATTGGTATCGGCTATTCTTGTAATGTGAAACGTTAATGCGATACTATACTAACACACAACACGCGTACTGTAAACCGCGGTCCCAGCACACGTACTAAATGAAACGCGGTCCGAGCTCAACTAGGATATGTTTTGTTTTCTTTCTTAACTCTCCTCCCTTCTCCTTTCCGCGTCCATACATGTGTATAAATAGCGCGAGTCAAGGTTATCGCATAGCGAGCAGCACTGCAGTGACGTCACAGTGTTACGCTGAATTTTTTATGCAGTCGCGTGGAATATCCAGCGGTAAGACATAAATGTCATAATGGCTAGCTTAAGCGTATTCATTTCAGAATGTAACTTTCCACTAATCTGAAGGCTGTACTCACTGCAGGCTACGGATTCGGCATTGGTGGACTGGCTTGTGGTGAATTGCTCAAATCAGAGGTAAACTTCTATGTATCAGACAGACAAAAAATTTTTATTATCCTGCCCATGCAAATAAACTTTCGTTACTTTGTAAATAACTTTCATACATTACAAATAACATAGAAGATTACTTTTCTGAGCAAGGCACTGTATCTTTTAATCAAGATACGAACTTAAAAAGAGTTTTATATTTTTCTGAACATGAATCTTCGTATTATTCTAGTAACTGACTAACTAGACGCACAACTCATTCTATAATATGCTTATTTTAATCCTCTACATGTTTCGAGCAACTCTGTGCTCATCTTCAGGAGGACAATTGTATTAATACGACTTATGGTATATTTAATCTGTGTTACAGGCAAACCGGTATGAATGTCAATCAGGAACTCCTTATTGACCTGCATACTGGTCGGCTACTAACACAGAGTATCTATACCAGAAGTTGTATTAATACAATTGTTTCTCTGAAGATGAACACAGAGTTGCTCGTAACATGTAGGGGATTCAAATAAACATGTGGTAAATGAAACTCTGCGTAAGTTGTTCAGTTACCAGAATTTAAAAAGTTGTATATTATATGCTTTATGCACATGCATGACGTGATGTATTCAACCAACAATAGTATTTATATTACGGAAAACTACGCAAAAGTTGTAATTGTAGAAAGTTGCTATTTAATCTAAAATACCTCACTAGTCACCCCTTTGTTTGGGTATGTTATACACAAAAGTCCGCACACCAGCTTAATACACTATTGCTTATCCAAGTGTTTTTGATTCACTGTAGATGTTATGCAAAATTCTTATAACATTTTAATAGACAACAGCTGTCTGGCGAATTGTCATGTAAAGTAATCCAATAGTTTACAAACATGCAAAAAGTTTTCAAAGAACGGACTCCATTGCACACAGCAAGATAACAAACAGCAAACAAGGATGTACCGCATCTACAAAACACGTGTAATTCACAACCACCATGACAAAAATCATGAACTGGTGTATTCATAACATAGAGGGATATGATGTAGGGATACATCATTCGCTTGTTGTGGTCAGCACTAAAGATTTGCAAACTTAATGGATATACGAACACTCATAATAATAGGTTTCCCATGTTATTCCACAAAGTGCAAATAAAATACAATATTATTGGCTTGTGATTTGTTATGACTGGACGAGAAATACTGGACAAATATTTTCTTGATCTGAGACAATAAATATAAAAAAATGTGCTGGAATTCTGACACCATTTGTGCTGTGTTGGCATTATCTTAATTAAATTCTTTCCATCTTTTGAGAGGATTTCTGGAATCAGACTAACATGTAGGGGATTGCTGGCTCCTCATTTAACAGCTCTGAAACCATGGAATTAGATTTTACTTGTGGTTCATATCAAATGACAAGAATATGTTTCAAAAAATTTTCACATACTGTAAGGTAAATATTTGTTTTTGCAAATTCCAAAATGAAAGAACGAATGCAATGTGAAGGTTCGAAAGATACCGAAATAAAACCTAAGACTGAATAAAATGATTGTTTTATGCATGTCAGAAACTTTAACTCAAGAATTCACAATAATTTTCTACTTTATAGAAATTTCTATTCTGCCGAAATGCTTGCTACCCGGTCTTCTTTTCTTCAAAGAATTAAGGTATCATAATTAATAGTTGTTACAAATTAATATATCTTCCAATTTCAGCAAGAGGTATGTTTTCGATATATGCACAAATCTATTGAATTAGATCAGTGTAACAAACACCTGAAGTTATGAATCACGCAAAAATACAGATAATCTTATCATTGTCCTTACTTGAAACTACGAATTAATGATCTTGCTCTAAATTCTTACTTGATTTCTGAGTGCAGACTACTGCAGTAAATAATGCAGTGTTACAACCATTCCACCAAATTTAAGAAGATGCTGCAAATGATCATCATGCGAGCCCAATGTCCATGTTTAGTACAATTAGGTTCACTGTTTCCAATAATAATTGAACACTTTCAAAATGTGAGTCAAATTTTTTATATTAAATTTATGATTTTTTTATAAAACCAGTGTCCCACCCAGAGATATGAATGCACAGGGTAAACGATTTTGCATTCAGAAGACAGTTAAAAATTGAGAAATGTTATCTATGGTACATAAACTCTTTACATACATACATAAATACATAACACATACGTACATAAATATATACTTATATACACACAGATACATACATATATACATACATCTGAACATAATATATACAGACATACATAAACAGATATACACGCATACATACATATATAATAATACACACATTCATACATACATATATACGTAGACACATAAACACACATATATACATACATAATACATACATATACACATACATGCATATTGGAGAAGTACTGACAAAACACAGACTATTGAATTAGATAGCCACCTTAACGTTCATCTGTAAAATCAAGGACTACCTGATTGCTAACAGATGTTTTAAATGTTCCAGATTTAACCACAGATTTCCGGAGTGCAGAGGAGAAGAAACCTGCCCTCTCTACTCAGGAAGCCACAAGCTAAAGAAATGTACAGCATCTCCAACGGCATACATATGCATTAAGTGCCTGACGTACAACAAATAGAACCAGCATAAAAACATCTTTGACAACAACTCTACATTGGATAAGAAGTGCCCTAGTTAGAAGCATCATTTGAGAAGTACAGAAAGAACACGGACTTTTAATGTGGAGAGCTACCGTAACCCCTACACAAAGCACTGCAGTAGAATGTACGAATTGCAAACACAGATTAAGTGTATACAGATTAATTTTCAGCATTCTAGGCTAGCAACTGACAATATAAGGAGAATAATTGAGGAGGACAGTAGGACATTCTCTGTACCCAAGAACTATATAAAATACAAAACAAAATTGCTGGTTTATCAAAAATCTACAAAATTTTAACATCGGGAGAAGCAAGATATCATGCAGCTATAGTAGTTACAAACAACCAAGTTGATACTTTATTAATTAAACAACTTTCATATGAAGATATGGTTGTTTTGGAAGTAATAATTAGTAAAATGATTCTAACTAGCATGTACTTTGCTATCTATCGGGAAATAAAATCGCCTTTCTGAAAATTGAAGGCAATATTATTACATGCCAAAGGAGCGTCGGTGTTCTCATAGCAGTAGTAGCAACTGCAGATCCGTCTCGTAGCACGACACACTAACAAATAGAAGAGGTAGAATTCTAGAAGAATTTCTTATGAGCAGACATTTAGACATATCGAATGAGGAGAGCGACTTTACTACCTTTCGGAATCGTCGTGGTACTAGCAACATTGTTATAACAGTAATTGGTAACCAATTGGTTATCACAGTTGTGAAGTGAGAGATCAGTAAACAGAAAAGCTGCTCCGACCACAGCATCATTCTATATGCCATAGGGCAAAGTGCAGATCACAGGACCAAAACTGACGACCAAGACTTGAGGTATACAGTTAAAAAAGTATAACAAAAATTCCACGAAAACTGTTTCGAGTAGCGGCGAAGAGGCTTTACGAGATAGATAAGGAAGGAGAGACAGAAAAATTGGATAAAACACATTGTACACGTGCGACGAACGAAATCGACATTGAAAAGCCAATCGAGGAATTTCACAAAATTATGGAATTAGCATGCAGCGAATCATTCGGAACACAACGTGATTCCCAAGAAAGCAAATTCACATAAGGAAGTTTCCTGGTGGACTGATGAACTTCCAATTATGCGGAAAGGTTTAAGCGCGCTAAGATGCAGGTATCAAAGGACGAGAAACAACGAAGACCTGCAAGAACAACGCAGATCGCGATACTTAAAAGGGAAAGAAAGGTACGCATCTACAATTAAAACAGAAAAATCATTTCATGGAATGAGTAACGCAACATGAAGTCATCTAACAATCCATGGAACGAAGTGTAAAGGGTAGCAGCAGGCACGAGAAAAAATAACACAAATAACCACATTGCGGAAACCCGACGGAATACTAACAGCTGATATATGTGAAAATCTAAAGCACATGCTGGAATACTTTACACCGGAAGATAAACTCATGGTACTGACTACCAAAATTCCTTAGGACACAAGCTGAAGATCCTGTGGACACGGCTGATGACAAAGACATCATCTTAGAGAAAATCAGGAATGCAGTGGAAAGCATGGGGAATAACAATGCGCCAGGAGAAGACGGGATAACTGGCGAGATTTACAAAAGTGCTTTTGATATCTTCCCCTTTTATTCAACAGCCATATAAAACGGGTGTCTAAGAAGAAGAGTCTTCCCAGCGAGGTGCAAAAAAGCAAAACCGATATCAATTACAAAGCCAGGGAAAAAACAGCGAAGACGTCTCTAAATATTGCCCAATAAATCTATTAAACACAGGAGGGAAGGTTATGTAGAAAGTTACAATAAATAGAATTAATCGTTATGTTTTTTCACACGATTTCATGAATAACAACCAGTATGGTTTCACGCCCTAAAGGGGCACCATATATGCGGCAATGGCTGTGAAGGACTTTGTAAAATATGGTTTAGTAGCAGGAAACGTTAGTGTTATTAATCCTAGGCTTTAAAGGTGCCTTTGATGCTGCCTGGTGGTCAATCACCCTAAATAGGTTGAAAGCTTGTGGCTGCCCCAAAAATCTATTTAACTCAAGCAAGAGATAATTTAGCCAGCAAACCGCTCTTGTCAACGCACAGCGTTAGAATGGAAAGATACGTAAGCTTGCTGCGGTCCGGGATTCTGGAACATCCAGTACAATTCTCTGCTCTATCTCAAATTCACAGGGCGAACCAAAGGCATCACGTTTGCTAATGACGCAATACAGCCTGTCAGCGGAAAAAGAGTAAACGAAGGGGAAATTTTTCAAAGTGGCAACTGATTAAAATAACAACATGGCCGAATAGTACCAAGATCAGATTTAATGAAGAGAAATCTAAATTTATGCCAGTGTCGACTAGGAAAAGAAAAAACCAAATTAAAATATACTTAAATAACAACCCCTTGTAACAAGTAACCACGATGGAATATTTAGGAATAATTATAGACACCGAATTTAGATTTACTGAACATTTAAGTTACGCAGCTGAATAATGCGGAAAACAAATTCACAATTTATCCACATCGGCCAAAATATCCCGGGGTCTCAAACATGAAGCGCTGAAGACTATATATAATGGAGCAATACTACCACTTTTACTATATGAAGCTCCAGTTTCGTTAGAAACTTTGAAGTATCAACACAACAGACTAAAGTATATTACAGTGCAAGAACTTATGAATATATGAATGGCCAAAGCATTTCGTACATCAAGCGAAGCACTGTGTATCTTGACACGAACAACTTTCACAATCATTAAAACGGAGGAGACAGTTAAAAATACATTGTTAAGAAAGGAAAAAAGCCAAACACACTTATTCAACAGTGAAGTAGAACTCAAGAACTGGGCACATACGGCAGATGCTGTCAAAATTACAGAAACTAAAGAAAATAATGAGCAAACAATCCAGGTATACACAGACAAAAGCAAGAATGTGCACGGAGTCGGATCCGGAGTGGTAATTTTCGTTGATAAGGAACTCGTAGCAAATTAAAATATAAACTGAACAAGAGATGCCCAAACAACCAGGCGGAACAACTAGCTCTATCAAAAGATTTAGAAGTAATAGTATCAATAGATATTTCGGAAATTAGCCCACGCACAGTATCCATATTCACCAACAGCAGAATTGCACTAGACTCGCTAAAGAACTTTAACAACCACGGCTACCTTATCGAAGAGATTATGAAGAGTGTATCAATTCTGGAGAGACTTAATTGGACGACAGAATTCTCGTGCGTCAAGGCCCACACAGGAACATACGGAATCGAACTAGCTTATCGGCTAGCTAAAGATGCAAAGCGGAACAGAGACCAAACGGTCGTTTTCAACAGAATACCAAAGAGTACATTGTACGGTGAAATAGAAAAAGCTAGAAAAAATGGCAAAAAGAATGGGAAAACTGCCCGAAAGCAGCCATCACAAAACCATATTTCCATCACGTTCAAGACAGGCTTAAATTAAAAATAAACCTAGAACCAGTTTATGCAGCAATTGTAACAGGACAAGGGAAAACTAGGGCTTACGTCCACCGATTTATGTTAATGGATCATGTAATATGTGTTTGAAATAAAGGAGAGCAAACAATAGACCACTTGATTCACCAGTGCACATTACTTCAAACACAGAGAGAACTTCTCAAGAGTAGTGTCCTAAAATCCGGGAACTGGCCTGTAAGCAAACATGAGCTAATAACAAAACACCAGAAATCACGTTTAACCTTTATAAATTCTATACATTTTGCGCAGTTGTAATAATTGTAATAGGGTAAATATATGTATACAAAAAAGCGGTGTCACTTATAGGTTTTGACCAGTTGTAATAGGGTAAATGCATGTATAGAAAAATAGGTGCCACTTATAATTGTACAGGGCTCATTTAATCAAAATTTAAAGGTGTAGCAGTGCCTTATGTCGAGCCCTGCATTTCCTATATTTAAACTGAACTACTAAATGTATACTCACAGCATGTAGTATTACCCCGCTGTAATGGAGAATCCTGAATAAATAAATAAAAATGCACTAAAACATACATACACACACAAACACACACATATACACACAAACACATACATACATAGGTGCGCACATACATACGCATATACATACATACATACACTCATACATACATACGGCAAGATGGCCGACGAGGTGAGTCAAAACATCGAGAACGCTCTGAACAAGATAGTGAATACTACAGATCAAAGCGGGAATATGAGGAAAGAACTCAAGAAAACCATTTTCGAAACAGTAAGTACTCACAAATCTATTTAATGAAATGAAGAGAATGTTTGATGAGAAAACAAGACAGAACAAACAAATGAAAGAAGACATCAACACAGTGAAAATATAACTTCATGCATGCAGCAGTACGACCGCTATGCGACACGCGGAGACATTTAGCGTCCGTGAACGGTGCCATCCCACGACTGTAATCGCAAGCTTTACTCCAGGGTAGTTGCATGTAGCATAGAGAGGAATTACAAATTAAAGCTCAGATCAAAACATAACCAACCCCCTGACATAATTAAGAAAATACTGAAGTCAAAAGTGAACTCTACAGAAATTAAAGTGGGGATCGCCTCACTTAAATTACTCAGATATGGAAGAGTCATGATACACGTGAGCAATAAAAACGAAATAAAAACTCTAGGGGGAAAATTGGGGAAAAGTGTGGAGAAGAATTGGAGGTTCATATTCAGAAACTAAGAAATCCAATATTAGTCGTGTTTAACATCCCTCAAGACATAACACTCGAAAATGTTGCAGAAACTCTCACAATACAAAATCCAGTACTAGTCTTAAAGGAAGGGGACGTTCGGGCGAAATTTTGCTACACTACAAATCGGAAAGCAAGAAACTTGGTAATAGAAGTGGACTCAGGAACCCGAAAGAAACTAACACAAGCAAGAATTAAAGTGGGATTGTCAATCTGCAGTGTCGAAGACTACATAGTAGCTAAAAGATGCTTTCATTGCAGCGGATATAACCACATCTTCCGAGAATTCCCTAGATAAGAACTGCCCTAGTCTGCTGGCGGTGTTAGAAAAGTAATATACGCAGAGAGAGTAGGGATTGTACTAATACAAGAACCCTACCTTTACCGCAATAGACCTCTAGGTATTACCAAAGGGTATAGAAGGTTTACCTCTGGAGAAGGGAAAAGCAGGGCGGCAATCGTAATACCCGAAAACGCAATAAATGCTTTTCACATCACATAATTTTTAACGACACGGTACTTCTAGAGATAGATAATGGACATACAAGTTTTCACGCAGTTAGCATTTATTTGGACTACAACGAACCGACAGAAAATAACAAAAACAACCTTGGAAAAGATTTTGAAATTTCCCAAGGGAGCGAATCTTATAAAAGAAATGGATAGTAACTCCCGATCAACGAATTGGCATGACGTGCTAACTAATTACAGGGGCAAATTGCTGGAGGAGTTCTTCGCAAGTAACCAATTGCATATAATTAATGAAGACAGTACAAGGACAACGTTTCAAAGCAGCAGAGGTTCAAGCAATATAGACTTCACTAGCGTGAATAATCATATGCTAGCAACTATTAAAGACTGGGAGATACCAGAAAAATCACGTATCATATTCCCCCTTAACGGAGTCATGTCGTATCCATGTATATGTCTTATAGCATGTCATATACATGGAACGATTTATCGCGTAGCGTCGATTTGCTTTTGCATATTCCAACGTTGCACTTCACATCGTACCATGTATATGACATGCTATAAGACATATACATTGATACGACATGATTCCGTTAAGGGGGGATATGATAGGTGATTTGTTTTTTATGCGCTGCAAATCACAAAGTTATAAGTTATGACCAATAAAGGATGTAGGAATTGGGAAGTTGTCATATTTTTAATTTTTTGCCCACCAAAAAATAATGAATGCGGATTATTTGCTGTCCAAAGAAACACAATTTATTAATTCCAAAATCATCATACAGATATGGGAGTCACGCCTGTGTAGATTGTCTTCTATCGGTAATACTGAGTAACGGTTCGTGATAACTAAAGTACGAGATGTAATCCATAGTCTGGGATTCGTCACTTAAGTTCCAATGTCAGGTGGTACGAATTGACTTTCAGTTATCATATCGCGAATGACACGTGACCGGATGAACATTATCGTATTGCGGTAAGCGCGTTGCCGGATGCGCATTGTATTATCGCGTTATGACGTCACATGGAGCGATTTAATGTTACAAGGTCGTGTGACGCTCTTCGTGTGTGTCGCTGTCACGTGACTTTTCACCAGAAAGACACCCATCTATAAGACATATACATGTCAAAAGAGGATTGCTCGGACCATAATATTATAACATTTAACTTGAATTTCGCCTAGGATAAAGCACAAATATAAAATTTCCTAGGAGCACGGTACATAATAAAAGGACAACACACTGAAATTCACAAAAACCTGCTCCAGCAGATTTCAAAGAATTTTCAAATTGAAAACGAGGGAAACACCAAATAAATAGACTAGAAACTGAACACAAGATTAGGTCAAAAAGACATAAGCGTATTTATAGAGACGTTCGATAAAACTATGCAATCAACATGCAAAAAAACTTTTAAACACTTAAATTCTCCGAAAACTAGAGCAAAGGGAGAGTCAGTTCCTTTGTGGACGGACGCTCTCAAGATGAGGAAAAGGACGAATGCTTTAAGAAGAAGATGCCAACGAACTCTAAACAACGAAGAACTAAGGGAAAATGGAAAGAACCGGTACTCCGAAGAGAAAAATAAGTACGAAACGGCAATGAGGAAAGCGAAAATAAACTCATGGAATCAATACTGCGACACAACATCTCCGAGTAACCGATGGAATGAGGCGTTTGAGCTTGCCTCAGGGAAAACAAGAAATATAGTAACGCTATCTACGCTACAAAAACGCGACGGCTCGAAAACAGCAAATATAATAGAAACAGTGATGTTAATGATAGAATAGCTCATTCCAGAAGACATTGCCCAAGACGATATTGATCACCACATGAGCATCAGAAGACTAGCAGTCCAACCGATCTAAACCACTGACGACAATGAGTCCACCCAGGACGAAGCCAGGCAGGCAATTGAAAGTTTCAATCCAAGGAAAGTACCAAGACCAGACGGAGTCACAAGTGAAATATTAAAACTCGCTTTCAAAAGCATTCCCAAAAATTTAAAAAATGTGACCAATGTTATGAACGTTCACAAACTCTCAGCTTTCAATGTTTCTCTTGTGATTTGCACGTAGTGTTCTGATGTTCAAATTTAGGCTGTTATATTCTCCACTGATTTTCTTCTGCTATTCTCTTACTGCAGTCTGTGTCAGCATTTTTGTAATAACTGGGAATCAGTGCCAATGTGACAAAATATAAAACTACTCAAAATGTTTGGAGCCTAAACTTTCTTATTGTCACCCTGCAGTGTGCAGCTTAAAATACTGAAAACAATCTACAGAAATCCTCAGTATCGTGCAAATTAATGGATGCGTTTCTAATTCCAATATTTTTCATATCACACCAGTCTTTTAATTCTGGTGTCAAATGAAGAAATTTAGATATGATTACAACTGGGGAAGGCAGCTTTGGTAGTCTAGAGGTAGCGTGCTGGGCTTTGGTATCCAAGTTCGCGGGTTCGCCCCCGGCCGAAACCGTCGGATTTTTAGGGCGAAAAAATCCTCAGCACTACTTCCTTCGGAGGGGAAGTAAAGCCGTCGGTCTCATGTCGTAGCTTTACGGCATGTAAAAGATCCCTAAATGTAACGTGTAAATCGGCATTTAGGCAAAATTTGCAGGACATTTCTCGCCCACAGTTCCACCTTCCCGCGCTGGGTGCTCTCGCGTGGTGACACGCGTGGAGACGCCTGGTGGCAAAAGTTGGGACATCTAACCCAGATCGCACAATAAGCCTTAAAAAGCTGCAGTGCGTAGTTTAAAATAAACAAATAAACACATGGGGAATGCGTGCCACCAATTGAATCTTAAACTCTTACCTTCCCATTTTATACCTAAGAATACGATTGAAGATATTAGTTCTTCTTTTTGTGTAGCTGTGGAACTTGGTTTTTTCTATTAAGGGAAAGACATAAATATTTCAGAAAAAGGTGCATAGACTATGCTTGAATTCATGGGCATGTCAGCTGGGAGGGCTGCAGGACTGCAAGGCTGCATTCCTTCCAGAAAGTTTGAGAGAATTAATCTAAATATCTGACAAAATATTTTCAATAGGAGTCCTATAGAAAACGTTTATTCACATATTTAGTTTAATTTCTTAATCTGCAGCCATCCAGGAAATGTCGACCCTGCTTGGAATGAAAACAGACCAAAAACGGTAGGCAGAAGGGACCTGCATAATTAGGAATTTCATGATCCGTAGTCTCCAAATTTGTTAGGTGGTCCAATCAAGGATAAGATGGACAGGAAGCATGACACATTTCAAAGATAAGGAATACAGTGAAAACCCCCTTAGACGAAACTGCTCCAGAGGTTTCCCACCCATGATTTTATAAAAATTTATTATCAATTTTTTTTCAATATGATTAACACATAGGCGACATTGCTCTCATAATAGGGGTTTCTCTTAAAATGATTTCGTACCTAACAACATTAAAATATCATAATATGATGAGTTTTTCGCCTATTTCACACGTTTCCACATCAAAATCCGAAATAATTCCCTACCTTTACAAATATTACCAACACAGAGCACAGATATAATGTTCTCAGTTTATAACAATTAAACCTGAAGACTGTTTGAATACAGATGACACATACAGAAATGCAATTGAATATTAACACATGGAAAAGTGTTGCAGGAAACGTCACATTCTGACTGCTCCGCCATCAATTTCCACATATGCATTTCAAAAAACATGATACAGCATCATGGCATGTGTATTTTACAACGCCATCAAACATGAGTTTAATAGATCATGTTACGTATGTAACAGTTTTAAATTAATTTCAATGCTTTTAATTATTCTGTGTGCAAAACTTACACTTTTTTTGTTCACTTCAAAGAGCTTACCTGTGTACAGATACCATCCTAGAGAGCCACTAATTACTGAACACGTGATGCAGCACAGTGGCTGCATCACAAACTGGCATAAAGCATAAGCTGCTGTCAGTTAAAAAAAGGCCGGTATTACACAGTGGTCACTACTCAAAATTTTCCTCCCAAAAAAATCAATTTATAATTATCCTTTTGTGTGAGCTGAAAATACGAGACTTAGCACTCAGTGTGTAAGTGAACAGCTCAACAGGAGAGAGGTAAAACATCAAAATGTAATAACGTAGAATTGGTATTTCCTGAACAGTTCCAGTAATAATGAAATCTTCACTTAACAATTGAGCCTGTAAGAAGAATATGGTCATGTGTTCAAGAGTGTGTCAAAATCACTAGAGAAGTGAAGACCTAAGATTTAGTTTGATAGTGAAAATGAATCCTTTATGTGGAATAATGATTAGTAAACAAATACCAGTGTGAATATATATCTACAAATGTATTTTACAAGGTTACCCTCTTGTGATACTTTCCTGCTTAATACGCCTATTCTGTTGAATTTATCCTAACAGTTCTTAAGACCTTTTCACTGTATGTACAGAATTATGGTTAAAAAGCCTTAACAGCAGCAGCCTCTTGAAAGAACAGGGGATTGAGCTTAATATACTACTAAAATGAAAAATAAGTTATGGAAAGGAGGACTATATAAACGCAATAATAACTCCATCATACCATACCAAAGTTTTTTGTTAAATAATAACAACACCCTGTTGAGACATTCAGTAGTTTCTTTCAAAAAAGAAGAACCCACAGTCCATTTAAGAAATGTTTAGGAACTATTATCTTCAGCTATTAGGTATTGTAACCGTACTGTCTTCACTATTTCACTCACCTTTGATGTTACATATTCGTACATTTAAAAGTAACGGTGTTGGATGCACGTGCATAAAAATATATATGTAAACATGAATGTATGCGAAATAAAATACCAGAACACACTGTCATATCATTCTTGTAAACGCACTATATATATGAGGTCCCTGCAGCAAATTAAGAGACCAGAACATGTAGCAATATTTGGGTTGTTACGCGGAGGTGACGCAGATCCAAGCTGTAATACTAGATCAGTAATAATATGTGATATGAGGTAATGTAAAATTTATAGTAAATAGCAGGTAAATAAGAGATCAAACATAATTAGGTGAGAAGAAAATGTAAAACAAAAGCCGGCAAAACAGTGTTTTATGTGGTCCACTCATATGTACTTCTAAGAAAAATATATAGTTAAAAGTGTGGAGAATGTATTACATAACCAGTGCTCTCAAATAAGTATATGTGAAATAAAAAACACACACGCACTTTTAAACGCGCTAAATATGCACGGATAATGAAAAGGAATAAACATTTATAACACAACACGCCTGTAGACGTATGCTTATGAATAGGAAACTGTAACAGCGCAGCTTCGTGCCTCTCTTATGAACGTATTTGACATAAAATAACTGCCATTCGTTAATGGCCGATGCCAACCAAACTGACATCGTTTCTAGGCAATACAACTGGAGTGAAAGATGTGGGGTTTCAGGAAAATCCTTCGAATGGAAGCTGAGATAGTGCATTGAAGGTACTTTGTTTTCCAAGTAAACCGCCCCTAATTATCGGCCCATTGCAACCAAGTTAACAGGGTTTGTAGGCACTGTACCCATTGTGATAGGTGGGGAGTTTCAGGAAAATCCCTGGAATGGTAGCCAAAACACTACCGTAAACGCACATTGTTCTCCTTGTAGAGTGCGTTTCATTATTGGCCGACAGCCAACAAACTGACGCCATTTGTAGGCAATGCGAGGAGAGTGTTACATGTGGCATTTAAGGAAAATCCTTGGAATGGACGCGGAGATACTGCAGTGGTGGTACTGTGTTCTGCAAATGAAGTATCCTTCCTTATTGGGCGACTGGAACTGCCATCCTTTGATGGCAATATGCGTGGGGTGTTAGGTGGGGACACATTGCCGTGATAGCATTTTCTTCTACAGGTAAAGTGCCCTTCATTATTGGCCGACTGCAACCAAACTGACATCGTTTGTTGGCAAAATGCGTGGAGTGTTAGGAGTGATATTGCCGTGAAGGTATATTCTTCTACAAGTAAAGTGCCATTCATTATTAGCCGACTGCAATTCAACATATGTAGTTTACACGGAATGCACATAGAATGCTTGGTGTGTAGTTTAAGAAAATTCTGTCGAAATGAAGCCGAGATACTTCCCAAAAATAATGTGCTCTTCATTATTGGCCAATGAGAAATAAATTGAGGAATTTTGTAGGCAATGCGCGAGTATTGACAAGGGTGGAGCTTCAGGATATTCCCTCGAATGGAAGTCGAGCTACTACGATAAAAGTACTTTGTTCTGTCAGTAGTGTGCCTACGTAAATTGCTGTATTTGGATTTTAAGAAATATCCCTCAAATTGAAGTGAATATACTGCTGTGAATGTACTTGGTACTCCAAGGAATGCTTCCCTCGTTACTGGCCGACCGCTAAAAAAGTGACATCGTTTATAGGCAATACATTTAATGTTCGAAGTAGATTTTCAGGAAAATGCCTCGAAAGAAAGCCAAAATATTGAGGATTGTTATTGTTTTTCATGTAAAGTCTCCTTCATTACTGGCTGATCGCAATCAAGCTTACATCTTATGTAGGCAATGAACATATAGTTATTGGTATGGAGTGTCAGGAAAATCCCAGGAATGGAAACCGAGATAGTGCCATGATGATACTCGATCCTGCAAGTAGACCTCCTTTCATTTTTGGCCGTTGGCATAAAGACACATAGGAAAAATTTCATTCTCAAAATCTACCTTATTGCTGAATTTTATTTGAGATGTTTAACTACTACCTTCTATATTTATTATTCTTTTATTGGGAATAATAGCTAATTTATGTATTTTATCATGTTCATTGCGAAGGAGAGGCCTCTGAAATAACATAATTTTCCGTTTAATTTCTTGTGTCTCTACTTATTGATGGTAGAGAATACAACGTTCAATACATGTTTAGAAAAGTAAGTAAGTGATAGTAAATTGTTCAAGTGTTGTGTTTGTCTGGATAATGTGACGAAATTGATTAACTAGCACTACGAGATGAGGTTACATAAATTTATCGGCAGTATCTCGACTTCCATTGGAGGGATGTTTCTGAAAATACATATCCGGCATTCCACGCACTTTCGTTACAAGGAATATTAAGTTCTGGTGCGTTTGATCACTAAGGACACTTTACCTGAAGAGATTTGTATTTTCTCGGCTTCAATTAGAGGGATTTTCGTAAAAAATCATACCTGACACTCGACACACAATCTCTAAAAAACTGTAAGATTTTTTTGCGAATTGTCAATAATTAAGGACACTTTAAATGAAGAGCAAAACGCCCTTTTTTCAGATTATACCGTCCTCCGTTAAAGGGATTTTCCTGAAAATTCATATTTGACAGGCAAATCAAATTCGTTACAAACGATCTTATTTTTGGGTATGATTGCTGTATTGTTAAGGGCTCTTTACTTTATGAGGAGCAAAATTGCTCGACTATATGTCGGCTTCCACTGGAAGGTTTTTCCTGAAAACTGAAAGCAGACACCCCACTCACATTCGTCACTTGGCACTTACGCATGCAAGCTACGAAAGCCTTTAATTATTATCAAATCGTAACAAAATATACGCCATGTGTATCACTTCTCATGCAGGTATGTATGTATGTGTGTGTGTGTGTGTATGCACTCATTTATTAATCTGCCTTACGACAGGTCCAAAGCGAGCTCTCCAAATAGTGCGATCTAGAGCTTTTTACTTCAAATGAGGGTATCCTCTCCTTCCTTTAAGGTCATCTACGTCTTCTTCCTCGTCTTCCTATCACTTCTATCCCCCTTTTTTCTTTCCTTCAATAACCTAATGTAGAAGGCAGTTTGTGCGCAAAATGTGAGCAATACAGTTAGCCTTCCGTTTACTCATTTCTAACATATTTCTCCGCTAATTGACTCTAAGTAATACTTCTTCTTCTCTCACATAATCGGTCCAACTTATCTCCATCCTTCTCCAGCACCACATTTGAAACTTACCAAGTGTTTTTGATCTACTACCCAAAGCGTCCAAGATTCAGCACCATATCAAGCTATGCTCCAAATGTAGCATTTTACTAGTTTCTTCCTCAATTTCAAGTTCAATGTAGTAATAAAAAGAGCCCTCTTCTTGTTAAATTCACCTTTTGTCATAGCAATCCTGGATTTAATTTCATAATACATCTTCCATCATTTGATAATATAATACCCAAATATTTAAAAGACTCCACATTCTCTAGTTGCTTTTGGTACAATAAACACACACACACACACACACACACACACATATATATATATATATATATATATTCCTTCTGCCTCTGCTGTCTTTGGACTGTGAGATGTATTGATTAAGCTTTCGTATTATGTAACATTAGGCATATTTTTTAAATTAAGTGGCTCCTACTTTAACTAATTCTGAGGCTTACGTAAGTTTATTATTCAATAAATAACAGTACTTAAATTCTATAATTGCTATGTAGGAAAATTTAAAGAAATTGCCATTTCCTTTACCTGAGTTTTAAAATATGGTACGCGAGGCAACTGGAAATGTTGCATGATGGAAATTTGTATTGTTTGTGGGGGTTTTAAATGAAAATTACTTCTCATTATAATTTATGATACAGTATGAAACACGAAGCCAAAATCAAACGCAATTTCAACCCGAATACAGGCCGGGATAGTTCAGTCGGTATAGCGATTTTTTTTTAAAGTTAGAACATATTTTATTTTATTTATTTTTGTATGCTCCATTACTGGGAGTAATACTACATGCCTTAACCCTTTAAACGTCGAGTTAAATACCATCTGCCATTTTCTGGCATTATTAGGATCTCACCCTATTTTCTACATTAGCAGGATAAGGGTTAATGTGATATTTACAATTACAGAGCTTAGAAACAATTACATTAATTGTTGCACACACTATGATGTTTGCTTAATCTGCTTGGCACGGTGGATTTGACACTTCAGTAAGTTTATTAAAAGAGATCTCTTTAGTAAATTTAACAAATATTTTAAAATGTTTCCTTATTAATGTCTTTTTACTTATTGGGCAAACGTCAGTCTCTAATACTGTTGATATTAAGCTGTTTCTTTCCTTGTTTAGCAGCTCGCATTCATATAACAAGTGATCTATTTTTTGGTCCTTGGTGCCACACAGACAAGTTGGTGTGTCAAGTATTTTAAATCGGTGCAAGTATGATCTTATATTTCCGTGTCCCGTAACCATGGTCGTGAAATTATGGGTTATGTTTATTTTCATATTTAGCCTATTAGCTACTATCGGGAAGTATACTTGATACGGGCAGAACGGAATGGGGATCAAATTCCGGTTTAGGCAAAATTTTCCACACCCATCCAGGCCGGCCTTGGGGCCCACCCATCCTCTTATAAAACGTGTACCGGGTGTCTTCTGAAACTAACTATAAATGACGGACATCACGACATTCCAGTATTTATTATAAACGTTATTTCTATGATTTTAGCGCCTCTGCGTAAACGCATATAAACCTGCCAATTTTTGACGCCAAAACCTTTGCTAAGCACTTTTACTCAAACTTTAATAACGCCTGTCCACTGCTCAGCACTATCTCAGGTATCTGTTGTGATTCCTCAGAATTATACACGATTTCAGGTTTCCGTTGCGGTGTAAATCAGACCTTCCCTCTTCTGGGATGTTACGTTGCGTAGATATGTAGATATTTACCGACATTTCGGTTAAACTGGTCGGTTGCATCTTCAAGGGACACGCAGCCCAAGAAGGTTGTCCCGAAACGTCGGTAATTAGCCATCAATATAACCTGCGTAACTTCTCAAAACGGTGAAGATCTCCTAACCATTAGTCTCTATCAGTAAATTTGATATTCAAAGAGTTATAAAACTACAACGACCAACCGAGTAATTCGAACTGTTGTTATTCACGTAAGGGGATGTTCGATTATTTTAGAGCCTGTATTTAAATATATTGTCAACTTCAGTGAACCTGAGAGTAATTGACTATATATAAGAAGTCCAATAGCGCCAGTGTACAAAACTATAGACGTACACGTATAGCTCTGCTCAATAAACTTTTAATAGTCCTTGACCATTTGCCGTATTATTTCAAAGGTAAATTAAATTCCTGTCAACATGATTTTCATAAATCCGTATCTACTATTACCATCTTGGTATCGTACTTGCCCTCATATGCCTATCAGTTTCTTCACAACGCCAAGTTTATGTCATCGATTTTGATGTAAGCAACGTCTCCAACCTCGTTCCCCATACACTTGTGTATCTCCCCCCCCCCCCCCCCCC
>Ga0268261_10000401_pt1 | contig 26980 bp, 29 predicted proteins | sample TergutNc150P1_FD_190353 | JGI IMG/M metagenome (GOLD analysis project Ga0268261, IMG submission 190353) | Nasutitermes corniger P1 segment gut microbial community from laboratory colony in Florida, USA - Nc150 P1 (SPAdes) (version 2) | ecosystem: Host-associated > Arthropoda: Insects >... | reverse complement strand
GAAAAAACGGTCATAACTCCGTAACCATCCAAAATCGGACACATGTTTATATGAACTTTTTTGATCACAAAGACCTAGGAAATCACCTCCTGCAGTTATGCCCTAAAGTCGTGAAACACCCTGTATAGAAACTTGGATCGACCCAAAGGGACTGGTATGGGGATTAACCTGTATATATTAAAGTTACCCCTGCTTACAAGCGGCAGTAAAACCACATAACCAAGGATGCCATCTTTAATATAAACTTGCAATTCACACACCCTAAAAATAGTGTACCGAGCCCTTGCTCAACGGAGAGGGTAAAGTGGTATCTTTAGGAAAGGCGTAAACACTCTTTATTAATACTTCCATGAGGGTAGTCGGGGAAACTATTTGAGGCTGTATTACTCCCTTTCGCGCATTCATTACGCTATCAATCAATCGGTCCACGTTACGTTGCAACGCATTTATAGCGTTATTCACCCTCAAAATGTGTTCCTCAACCTTAATTTTCATACTGATTATGTTTACCTTCTCGTTCGTTTCCTTCCCCAACATCTTCATATACTTACAGACCTTGTTAATCCTTTCAATAAATTTTCATTATGTTCAACGTCGGCTAAAGTGTTGTTAACCGCTCCCAATGAGGATCTTACTACTGACAGTTGCTCTCTCAGCACGGTGCTCATATCCTCCGAATTTTGCTCAAACAATTTAATTTGGTCGTAATATTTAGCATCATCGTCATCCATGGTTCCAAACAATACTCAATTCCCCTACAAAATTAAATAGTCCTCTTTTTTCTCTTGTGCCCAGTTTCCTGCCCTGTAGTTTCCTTTAGTAACCCTTGAGCTTTAACCAACTGATTCAACCGTAACCTAGTATCGCTACCAAAATGAACACAGCCTGTCCAGTTCCTGATGATAGTTGCCTGACACAGCCTTTCTACATGGTGCACATATTGCTTGAACATCAAAGTTTCATTATCAGTCTTATTTAGGTTAACATATACTACCGTTCTCCATTCAACATTCTACAATACAGCTACACCTTTACTCATAATAAAGCCTTGGCGATGTGTCATATTTTTCTATCGTGTAACCCCGCTCATATAATGCGGCCACACTTAACTACGCTGGCAGTGATACTGTCACGGTTAAAATCGCCGAGTGTAGTATTCTCATTCTGAAATAAAACAGAATAGAGCAGATACTTTCTACATTCTTCACATAGGGAATACATTTAAATATCCTATTTTAATAACTGCATCTTCATATCAGACAATTGTTACTTGCATTTACTGCATCTTCATAACAAACAACTATTACCTGGGGTTTTTCATATGTTTGCCTCCGCATACCTGTTCTAATAAAAAGGTCTTACCCTATTTACATGCACCTTTTGTGCGGTGCGACCCTTCTTTATGGTCACGTTCACCCCATCTACTGCTAACACTTCATACGGGCCAATATACTGGGGGCTGAACTTGTTGGACCTACCCTTTCGCACGGTTTCGTCAAAAAGTAATACTTTCTGCCCTACTTGAACTTCATGTTCTGCGGTACCTTTATTATAATATGCTTTGGTTTTCTCCTTGCTTATTATAAGTTTTTGTCTAGCAACCTCATGTGCCGACTGCAGCCTCCCTTTTAATTCGGTCAGTCATAACTATACTGTACATTAGGGGTCTCCCACAAAGCCGACGGCACCCCTGATCTAAAGCCATACACTAGTTCAAAGGGAGTGTATGCGGTGGCTGCATGCACTATAGTATTGTATACATACACGGCGTACGGAGTCCACTCATCCCAGTCGGTCTGGTTCTTCCGCAAATAATGCCGTAAATATTCTGCTAGTACCCTGTGACTTCTTTCTAAACCGCCGTTTGATTCAGGGTGAAAAGTGGTATGTTTCTTTCTAATCCGCAACATTCTACTCATGTTTTTGAACATATCGCTTAAAAAGTTCGATCCTTGATCCGTTAAAATCTGCGCGGGCGCGCCAAATTTCAACACAACATTTAACACAAATTCTCTTGCAATAGTTTCCGCATCCTGTTGGGACAGTGGTATTGCCAATAGAAATTTGCTTAAATCATCCTGAAAGGTAAGGATATACTTATTCCCTGACGTCGCTTCAGTTAGGGGGCCTACTATATCCAGTGCACATGTTTCAAAGGGGTGCCGGGCCGTGGTCGTAATCTCCATCGGAGCCTTTTTTCTTGGTCTTAGTGTCTTATTCGTCTGGCACTTTTCGCATTTCTTAACATACTCCTCTATTTCCTTTCTTATATTAGGCCATTGATAGTGCAATTTTATTGCTTTAGGTTTTATTTATACCCTTGTGTAGTGCCTGAGCGGTAATGACGTGAAATGGTAGTCTGCCACCAGAAGTACAAGACTTCAATACAAATAATTAAATTTTGGGAACTGGGGTAACTCAGTCGAATGACGTAGAATTTGTAACTAATATTCTATTTCTCTATAAATAATTGCATTAAAATTAATAAAAGGAATTTACACAATAGTTTACAATATAAGTGTTACAAATGAATTAATCAAAACTGTATGACCGAATAATTGACTCGCCTTTTAGTTATGCAATTAAAACATCCGAAATTAAACTACAAGATTTGGTTACCGAACTTCGCCTCACTCGATGTTAATAAAATTTAGTAGCAGTGCGACTTACCTTGTATAACCAGAAGTAATGCGATGCAACTTATCGTAAACCAATCAAACTTTGAATATATCATTTAGTAAATTTCCTTCTTATATAGGCACGAACGTTGACCACTAGTGATTCGTTTAGTAAGCCGATGAGTCCAAGAGTGAGCCTCGTTTCGTGGCAATTTAGAATTTTATATTTGCGAGTCATTTACGTCATAAATTCATGTTAGAACGTTAAACTCCGCGCGTCACTTGCATACCACGGAGTGTATTGAACTGCTGATACTGCTAGATAGACGGCAGCTAGGAAAGTGATCGCTGTACTTCCGCATAAATGAATTTCTAGTAACTTGAAGTTTAGCGTTCTAATACTTGCGTTACTCAAATGTAACGTTAATTCTATGAAATGTAGTACCCAGTAATATCCGGCACTACATTCTGCCCCTTTTTAAAGGAAATTTTCGGGTAAATGTAATATTTAAACAGAAAATTTGTAAAACACCCGAAATTTGACATTTAAAACCTTGTAAATATATAAAATGAGCAAAAACAAATATAATATACACATACTGTAAGAACCAAATTACAGGAGGGGGTATAAAACGGGAAAAGGCTTCAATTTCTGTGTCCAATACAGTAAATATGCAATTGAATAATTGAAACATGCAAATGCATTGCAGTGAAGACAAGACAGTCTTCTCTCAGTAGTGTAACTGTGCAGGCTTCGAGCAGTAGTCAGATAAAGAAATGCTGACGAGACGTCCTTGAGACGGCTGCTGGCCGGGTATCAGGTGTCCGCACGGCGTGGTCTAGGAACTGTGGCTTGACTTTGGCCGTCTGAGTGCGCATCTGAAGTCACTGCCTGTATTAGTTCGTCTGACGCAGTGGGTACCGAGTGAATGTAACGCGCTTTCTTTGTGTACATCCATTTCCGTTGTTGCTTTTGTGTATTCCGATGTAGGAATATTTGAAGATGAAGGTGCAGATGTATTCTCGGGTTCGGGAGGGTTATTTTTGCAAGAACAGCGTAACAAAGTGCAGTTTAAAATAAAATGAAAAATAAATAATCAGGAGAAAGGTAATGGTACATGAAATTGTCATAATTAAGTGCCAGTATGTTTGTTTTTCTTGTTGAAGTGAAACGTGACGCAGTGCAATGTGTCCACATGTAATGACCCGTAATATCCTACTAGCCCAAGGAATCTCTTTGTTTCGGGGTTCTTGGGGTTGAAAAATGCTCAGTCACCTCCAGCTTGCGAGCATGGGTTCAAGTCCGTGCTCCGAAATTTTGTGTTCAAGGTAGACTACGTCTTTTCTAAAAAAATTCGCATTTGTCCGGCTGCAACTTAAGGTTGTTTTCTCAGCCTATTAAATACGTCCCTCAATTTCCTGTCATGATCAGCCAATGAACTAGCGTAAAGAAGAATATCGTCTAAAAACAAAGCACCTGGTACCCGTTAACGCACTCAGCACGTTATTCATAATTTTTTTAAACGTCGCTGGCGTGGTTTTTAACCCGAAGGGCATCCTTCGGTAGGCCCAGTGTCCCTCCTTATTACTGAAGGCCGTTTTATCCACATCATTTGGGTCCATATCTATTTGATGGTACCCCATCGCTAAATCTAGGCAGGAAAAATATTTCGCTTGCCCCAGCTGATCCAAAATCTCAGTCAAAATCAGGTAATGGGTACGCATTTCCCATTGTTTTTTCATTCATTTTTCGATAATCCACCACGATTCTAAACTTCGGCTGTCCACTCGCATCTACCTTTTTCGGGACCTGAAGAATGGGACTACTCCAAGGTGAGTTACTTTCCTCTATAATTCCTTCCCGTAACAGCTTCTTCACTTGTTCCCCTACTTCTACTTTCTACGTTTCTGGTAACCTGTAGGGCCTCGTGTTTATCGGCTCTGTCCCGGGTTCAACAGTCACCGTGTGTCGAGCCGCCCCTGTGCTACTCAATGTGTCACCTGGTAGATAGAATATATCCTGATACTCTAAACAAGTGTCAGCTAATAACTTTTCTTCCGCATTCAGGTGCTCCAACCTCAGCTTCGATAAAATCTTTCTCTGCCGGTCCTGAGATTTGAACTCAGTACCGCGACTTTCACCCCATGTGGGTTCAATTTTTTCCAACTTTACTAACGGTTCCTGTATGCTTCCACACCGTTAGTATTCAAAATGTTTGTCGCCGCGTAACCATTCGATAATTTTGTTAGCGACGCAGCCATAATAACTCCTTGTACTTCGCACCTGTTTACTAGCGCTACTAATGGCGATCCCGGTGCCACTGGCACCCTTACCACACTCTCGGTTCGTGGCGGTAATATAATCTTACCCACTTTCAGTTCGTTCGGTCCCTTAGTTCCAAACTCCTGTTTTATTCATCATCTTACACTTTGCCCTTTCAGAATCATTGTTCGTGATTCGTAACAAATTCTTGGTTTTGCTTTTTGCAAAAAGTCCCGGCCTAATATGCCCTCACACGGAATATCGACCTGCTTATTTACTAACTGGAAATTGTGCTCTACTGGGCGCTCAGGAAGCTCAATTTTGGCCTTTAAAACTCCATGGGTTTCCATCGGGGAGCCATCTACACATCTCACTTTCACTCTCTGGTGCGGATCATACTCCGTACTGCCAGTCAGTTTATTCCCTTTTAGGAGATTGATATCTGTCCCAGTATCTATTAGAAACAATACTTCATCTTCCTCACTAATATCTACCCTCAATTTCACAAATGCAGGGTTCGCCTGTTCAATGCAGCCTACTGCGTAGATTGGACCGTCGGTCGGCTGCCGCTTACCGATGGTTGAAACGCGTGTCCCGAATAGTTGCTACTCCCATCTCTTTCATTCACTAACCCTGGCTTTCCTAACCGTTTCTTCGGCTTTCTACAATGTCTTGCCATGTGCCCTTTTCCTTGGCAATTATAGCATATTACATCACTGCTACTTTCCCGGTGTTCTTGCTTCACCGACAGGTGGTTAACTTGCGTATCCTTTCTGTCCTTCAGGTAACACTTAGCTGCATGACCTAACTTATTACAATAACAGCACTTTGACAAGTCCGACCCTGTCTTATTCTTATAACTCATCGAAAAAACAGCGCTTTCTTCCTCCAACGCGGTTTCCGCAATTTCGTCAAAACTGGAGTGATTCCTACTCTTTACAATCGGCTGTATCCTGTCCGAATACAATCCCTGCACGAAACAAATATTTCTTAACTTATCGGCAAGTGTCAGTATGCCTGCCGCTTCGTCCTGTTCGCAATCTTGTAGAGCGGCCTCCCGGAATTTGGATCCTAGCTTCTGTACTCGTATCCATTCCGATACACTTTCCACTTTACTCTGTTTAGTGCTAAATAACTGGTTAGCATGATAATCTAGCGTTCTTTTTTCCGTATAAGTATTCTTTAGAAATGCCTTAAGTTCTTCCAAATTTTCTAAATTTCTATGTGCAATGGCCGTCCTAGATTCCCACTAATTCGCGTCAGCGCGAATTTAAACAAAGTGCCCTCTTTCCTAGGGTCAATCACTTCAAATGCCGTGTTGGCATTTGCAATAAATGCCAAAATCTCTCTTGTCGCACTTAAACGGCGTTACTAATTTCAAAGCTTTACCTACTGTGATATACTCTGTCATACTTGCTGTAGTACTAGTTGAGCTTACAACCTCGGTTTCTATGTCTGGGTATACGTTGGGCATGTTCTGAGCAATTACTCACGTGGCGTGATGCGATGCTTGGGTAGACGACACGCTGTAGACTGGCCCGCGTCGACGCCCCCCGACTCCGGTTTCTGCCTCCGGACTCGAACTCTCAATACTTGGGTGGACGGCACGCTGTGGACCGGCCCGCGGCGACGCCTTTCGACTGCTCCGGTTTCTCGGGTTGGCTCTGCTTCCCGCAGTTTCATCTAGGTCGTGGAGTTTCTCTGTCTGACGGTGTCACTGCCCTCTTGAAATCGGACCTGCTCTGCTTCCCGCAGCTTCCTCTTGGACTCCAGGAGTATCTGACTACCAGTTTCTGCTGTGGTCCCTCTGTCCGATCTTCTACTGGCGTTGTTCCGTAGTCGTAACGTTCTTATTGCTTTACGCAGTCACTTTGTTACACATACCCCAACCTGACACCAGTGTTGTATCTGCAACAACACAGTCACCCGTGCTGGACTTGGCAGGCTGACGACAGTTAATGCGTTCTCGCCTGCGCAGGTACATGCGGTAGTTGCCGAGCGGGAGCAATGGACGTGCACTCGGGGTATATACTTGTAAAACAGTTACTAAGAACAAGACGTTGTCACGATACACAGTAGGAAGTGACAAGTCTTGTTTGTCTCACTTCAAGTTTGAAAGTGCCCTCTCGGCTTCGAAGGCAAGCTATTAAAAATTCAGTACAATGTTGTACAATGTTACATGAAATAGATAAACCTGTCAATAAACCAATACACCTCCCCGTAACACCTGGTATAACACCGGAGTACTTGCCATTAATAATGCAGCATCCGCAAGGAAAGGAAAAAATTAGAAACCTCCCCTTGTTTGAAGAAAGTCAAGACATACATACACCTGCTTCATCTACACCTAACAAACGGGAGATACCAATAAGTACAAACACCTGTATCCGTCTTACCGTCTACACATAACAAAAGGGAGAACCAATCTGTACATACATTGCGTACACCTATGTCCCCTACACGTAAAAAGGATCCGTCGGACACTTAAGAAATGAATTTCAAGCCAACATTTGAGAAGTACAACAGTAGATTTATTCTTGAAGCGTAGAGTGGTGTAGCTGGAGTCGTACAAGCAGAGTGTAATGTTCCGGAGTATTCCTTCGAGACATAGTTACATTAGACTTTATATGACTCATACTCGTGCAAGTACATGTACCGAGGCATGGGGTGTGGCCAACGCCTCATTGGCCTAGTTTATAATATAACTTGGAGAGGGCGTGTACAACACAACTATTGGTTGATTTCACTAAACACCCTTAAGTCTACAAGTGACCCGCTTAAGCGGACAGAGGGCTGTAGAAGTCGCCATTCTCACACCTCTCAGTTAATTGACAGATGCACTACTTAGGGTGAGAGGCTTGTAACTTATTGCAGTCAACAGCATTTCAAAACACCTGTATCCTGCAGGTGAACTCTAGCCGGAAGGATCCAGCAAATACACCCTCGCACTACAACACACCTGCATATGTGACAGTAGTTACTACACTTCTTGTCCAGAGTATCGATTCCAGGCTACGTGGAGTTATAGAAACTGATCATTTCTGGTTTGTTAGTCTTTTGATCTGCAAATTCAGAGTGGTGCATTGTCGATAGTACTATAACTGACTTTGACTTCTTTGGAACAAAGGAAAGAAGTGTTAAGCCCTTCGTAAATCCTTACATCATTGAACCCACTTCTTTGTGTCTGCTAGGAAGAAACTCTAGCGGAATTTCTCTTTTGTTGGATTTTACAGTTCCAACATGTCAGTTTGTGTTTAATTCCTGAGCTAACTCTATGGAGGAAACACAATTGTCAGCGGTGATATTCCTGTTCGATCCATACAAGCGTTTGGATATGCGAATCACAGCTTGTGTTGGGTTAGTAATTTTTTTCCTCGGGCAGTGTCGCACCATCACTGTTTTTCCCGCATAAATATAGGCATTATACAAGTATGACGAATGAGCATCTGAGGCACATGACCTATATGCCGTATTTGACCGGTTTGCTCGGCATATACATCGCAAATCTGCATCGCCCTCTAAATGGAATTAGAGTCTCATCAACGCATGCTTGTGCCCCGATGGAATATACCTTCTGGCAGGTGGAAGTAAAAATGCTGAAAATGTTGGACACAGCTGCAGCAGGATCATGTCCCCTTCTTTCTGTCCGAGTAGAGGAGTCGTCGAACCTGAGAGCCACCAATAAAACATCACATTTTTTGCGACATGGTTCCACGGAAAATAGGTCGTCCTGTGCAGTCGTTTGAAAAAGGTGACGCCAAGCTCTCTCGTCCTGACTTGAAAATACAACACAAGATCAAGTCAATCAGTGCTTCAATTTCTATCTTATCTGTGTTTTTGTAATTTGAGGGATTCTGTAATTTACCCCTCATTGCTTCTAGTTTTGTGTTGGTGTGTTTGACAACCTCGTCCAAAATCTCATCGCAGAAAAATAAGCGCCAGATGTCTACTGGTTCGGGATGTGTGTTTAAGTGATTAGCGGGACCTAACCACGATGATAATCTAATTTTTATCACATTTTTCTGAGGCGATTTACTACCTAAATTTGGCAGTATGGAACTCCAAGTGAAGCAGTTCTTTCCGTGAAAAACTCCGACGGATTCAGTCACAGCCTTATTTCTGCCTCGCTGAACAGAGCCCGCGGCTTCATCGTCAGGCGCACTGATGACATCATTGACGTCTATTCCGGAACCACTATCATGATCAGAATCCGACAGGTGATCTTCAGGAATATATGAATCATCTGATCCGTAATCATCATCACTCGTCAAACTGATCGAGAGCTAGCCGCACCATCCTTTGAGACCTCTCCTACACCCCTCCTCTGGGAAACATCTACAAATAATGAGATATTTGAAAATTACGGGACGCCTATTAAAAAGAAAGTTGTCTGTTTAAGGTAATACCCGTCCTTCAGACGGACAAAACTCCTACCTTTACAGTAATATCCGCCTGTCAGACGGCGCGGTTTACGTTTATACGCTCTCCAATCCACCAATCCGGACGCAGCACGATTTCGTTCACACAAAAGAAAGGTTAACACGCGACTGAAGCATAGCTCGAGTCTCAGATAAGATAAGGAACAGGCATGGCCACAGTGAAGGATGAAAGAAACCATATCCGCCTGAGAGATGGATGTTACCAACTAAGAGTTAATAAAGACCAAGAGTTTTCGGTGTGAGTACCGTCAATCCGTCATTAGTCGTTCGGTTAGCGACGCCACGCCACGAGAATCTTCCAGTTCAGGTACCCACTCTCCCGGTAGTTCAGGTAAACTCATTGTCTACCGTTACTCAGCTCACCACAAACACATCTGAAATCAACCTTTCCGCCATGACTTTTATTACAGGTAATGAACTAGGAGAGCTTTCACACACACACACACACAGCGTATATGTGTATATATATGCATATATAGGGTGATTCAGGAGGAATCTGCACTACTTTGGGAAACGGTAGTATGAGTGATTCTAAGCAAAAAAGTTCATACGAACATGGGTCCGATTTTGAACGGTTACGGAGTTATGACCGCTTCAAATTTGGAATAGAAGGTAACGATTATTGACAATAAACGGAAGAAAATAATAAACAAGCATAATACATGATACATCTAAGTATAAATGTAAAGCTAACTTCGTGAAATTACCTTTAATTTGAATTGATCTGTGCTTAAAGCTGGTTTTCGAAAATGCCACCGCCGGCCGCAACACAGGCTGCTGCTCGGTTGCGATCTGCGCTAGTTGCTCGTTGCAGCTTCCGCGGACTCATTCAGATGCGGTCTGCGGCGTTCAAAATGCGACCAAGCAATGCATCTCCCTTTACCACCTTCACACTGGCCTGTGTTACTGATGATCTGCAGTGGATAAAACCCTGGACCGTCGACGTCTGGCACATCTCATAACAAATTTTCAAAGATACCGCCACCAACCTCAATGCACTTGTGAACGCGTTGCAGGGTACTGAGTTTTGCACGCCGTAGCTCATGACGGCGGTCCTTTATACGGACACAGGCATTGTTAATGCGAACTACAAGGTCAGCACATGTATCCACTTTGGTGCGGTACGTCCCCCTTCAGCCATCCCCATATACAGAAATCCAAGGTGGTTAAGTCGGGGGAACGTGCAGGCCAGTGAATTAGACTACCTCGGCCAATCCACCGGTTAGGATACGTGTTATTCAGATGTTGGGTAATCTTCCTGGTGTAATGGATTGGTGATCCATCGTGCTGTAGGTACATGTGACGCCTTGTATCCAAGGGAACGTCTTCCAGGTGTTCAGGTAGATCATTTTTTAAGAATTGGAGGTAAGTGTTTTCTGTCATTCGGTCTTCGACATTAACAGGGCCGATTAACATATCGTTAATAATGCCACACCAAACATTCACGGAGAACCGTGTTTGGAAACTTTTGAACGGTAGCATGAGGGTTATCCTGCGCCCAGTTGACAGTTGCGGGTATTAGTAATACAGTTACGAGTAAATGTGGCCTCATCTGTAAATAAAATGTACGGCAATAACTCTCGGTTATGGGATAACCAATAGTGCAAACTCCAGTTACCTAATTATGTATAACGTACTTTGATTGTGCAGGGTGGCGCAGAGCCGACTGACATTTCAAATGGGCATAGATAATATATGGAAACGGAAAAATAAGCGGAACCGTCTATAAATACGTCCAAATATGCTATTTATTACCCACAGATTGTAAGCTTATTTACTGAAAATTACATCAGGCAGATGACCTCCGTTTACATCAATGCATTGTTGCAAGCGTGTCTGGAATTTGCCGCACACGCGCCTCAGTATGTCCTCATCAATAGCCGCAACTTCAACAATGGCTTGTTTGAGTTCTTGAATAGTCATGATACGCCTCCGGAACACACGGTCTTCCAGGAACCCCCACAGGAAAAAATCTGGTACTGTAAGGTCGGGCGACCGAGCAGGCCACGCGAAGTCGCCGAAACGAGAGAACAGTTCCGAACATTTCACGAACAGCCATACTATTTCGTGCTGTGTGGGCTGTTACTCCATCCTGCTGAATATGAAGGGCTGTGGGGTCAATGCCAAGCCGTCGTAAGTGAGGTTCAACAAAGCCTTCCAACATAGTGACAACGTTCTGAATTAAGTCACTGTTTCTTCATTGTCATTTTCAAAGATATACGGGCCTACAATTCCGAAAGCACCACCTCCACACCGTCACTGTAGGAGAGTGCAACGGCATTTCATGCAGTTCTTTAGGGTTCACTGGTGACTAGTAACCCATGTTCTGTTTGTTTACGAAGCCCGAAAGATGAAAATGGGCTTCGTCGGTCATTAGCAAATTATTCAGCATGTCTTGGTTTTCCTGTAGCAAACGGCTCATGGCGGTGCAGAAAGCATCTCGTTGCTTCCTTGTCTCTCTTGTTAAGTTGTACATCTTGTAATTTGTAACTGACATTTGATCTCTGTGAGCTTTCGAAATAAACTTTTCTACTCACTCCTAAAGTGCGAGAGTGCTGGCGCGCTGAGCATCGAGGACTGCGTTCAAAAGCTTCCCTCACTCTTCAGGTTCTCTGGCGTCCGCACTGTTCGTGGAGCTCCATGCTTCGCGGCGAACACACTACCTGTTTCTTCAAATTTCTTCGCCCGAGTCTATATGGTATTCCGAGACGGTACGCCACCATGTCGACCAACATTGAACTGCGTCTAATTACACGCTGCACTTGTCACAGACTTCGTTTCGTAATAACTACGAACACAGGTAACACGTTGGACGCTTCATTGCGACTGACCATATGAAGTGGCGTCTTTTCCTCTACCGTTCCCTTTCCCGCCAACCACAAGATATCGCGCCGGCGCAATATTCAAATTTGAAATGTGCCAGTCTACTTCGCGCCACCCTGTATATGGTAACAACTACATGATATATCTGGTGGTTTGCTGATATCGGTCATGTCACAGAACTGTTTCGTTTTTAACAATGGCAGAAATTTTAATTGGCGTCAGAGTTTATTCAAACAGTATGTCACTTGATTGGCTAGTGAATGTACAATATCAGTATCCTTAGATCAGCTTCTTGCAGCGGATGAACGTGGGAAATAGCGGTTCCCAACAAAGTATTTTAAATTGTACCACCTAAATTCAAGATACCACGTCGGCTAACTTAGGTAGTAATTGTTGAAAATTCAATAGTCTGGATTGCAAATTGTTCAACAAATTCTCACTCTGCTTTAGTTCGGAAATATAAGTAAATTCTTTCCTGTTTACTAACAAAATCTCCTCTAATAGTGGAAATGAAGGGTTCGTAGGAGCTGATGACTAGATCAACTGCTACGCGCCAAACGTCATTAGTCAAAATGGTGTATTTTTCCCTCAGAAACACCATAATGTTGTTGATGGGATTTACTAGTAAGCCTGTTGTCATTACATTTGGAAGATATCCTGAACCACAGAAATTATTGTACTCGGTTAGCTAATTTATATTACAATATGTTACATAATTACGTACAGTTGCATGTGCTAATTCATTCTAGAGAAACAGTCCTTGCTCGTAACCGGGTAACACGAGGCGTGGCTCTTGTTATCTGAAGTTCGCGCCTAGACTTGGCTGTGTTTGATGTAAAGTATGTGGGGTCTGATCACTCGGAAGTTGGGGTATCAACGGCTGAAGGAGAAGGATTAGGTGTGTGCGGAGGCGTGGTTGGTGGAGAGTTGTCCCCTAACGGAATTTTATTAGCCAGTGTGAAGTGTCCGAGTGTAGTGGTTTCTTCATTTAGTGTCTTGACCTTATGAGGTCTCTCTTCTGGCGCTTTTGTTCTGGTATATGGTTCGATTTGCATGCTGTAGGATCATAAGGTGTTTTAGACGGTTTACGTGAACAAGCTGTTTTCTGTCATTCTGACCCAATATTTCATAGTTTAAATCTGATATTTTGGCTGTAATTCTATATGGTCCTGACCACGGTCGATGGAAATTTCTGGATAGGCCTTTTTTTCTCGAAGGGTTGCAGAAGTATACATAGTCTCCTGTCTTAAAGCTGCGATGTTTTTCTCGTCTGTCATATAACCTTTTATTAAACTCGTGATTTTCTGCTCCCTTTGCTTACTGAATTGTAGGCTTGCTATATGCTAGATTTGGGGGTTTTCAATTTGCTGACTGTAATTCGAGTTAGTTTTTGGATGTTTTGGCTCTTACGTTTTCACTGACGTGAAGAGTCTGTTCCCATCCCTGTGGTAAAAAGAAAGGGCTGTATCCTGTGGTGGAGTGTGGCTTCGCCCGGTAGGCCATCGAGAAAAAAAATTGCACAACTCTGTCCCAGTTTGTATGGGAAGCATTTATATAGTATTACAATCCATCGTGTAATGACCTATTCCAACGCTCGATCATGCCGTTGGACGCAGGGTGGTAGCAAGATGTGCGGTACCTGTGAATTCCCAACATTTTACATGTCTCGTAAAAATGAGGACATGAAAGCTGCGCTCCGATTGGTAATGAGCTTGGAACCCGTGCCGTGTCTAGTAACGACCTGCGTGATCAATGAAAGTCATTTCGGCATGGAGTCACGGGGTATGGTCCAGTGATATGCATGGATGTTATCTGAAAAGTAGCTACCGGATTTTCAGTTTCTCCCAGAGGTGCTGTTAATTCACGGTCCTCTTCGCCGTTGGCATGCGTCACACTTCCTGACATTCTTCGACAGATCTTCGCACACCGGGCCACCAGAAATGTAATGCAAGTATATCACAAGTCCGTTTCACACCAGGTTGGTCCACGTAAATGGGCTCATGATTGTCCTTTATGACGTCTATTGTCTGGGGCACGAGCAGTTGATGTCTGTCATTGGGCTGACGCCGGTATATAAGGCCTACGTCATCAAAAACTCAAATTTACTAAAATAATTTCCAGGCTTTATTTTCTTACAGAATTTATCCTTTGCTTGTTCGCGAAGTACAACTTCTGGTTTAGGTTTCCTTTGCTTATCATAGTGCCGACATGTCTACTCAGCGCGTTCACGTGAGCAATCTTAGTTCCGGCTCTGTGCTGCACTGTGAAATCTAGTTCAGTTTCAGACCATCTCATAAGTTGAGTGTTATTATCCGCGAAATTTTTCAAGTAAGTCAGGGAGGCATGCTCCGTTCTAACCACAAATTTCTTACCGAACAGATAGCACCTAAAATACTATGTCGCCTAAACTAGGGCTAGCATTTCGGATTCTGATGCAGAATGTGCTTTTTGAGCCCCATTCGTTTGCCTGCTGCCATAGGGAATCGGGCGTTCAACTACATCCTGTGCCTGTGACAGGATGGCTGCAAATGCAATTTTGGAGGAGTCCGTAATTAGAATAAACGGCAGACTAAAATTTGGATCAGCTAGTACCGGGGTTGTACAAAGCTTAGTTTTGAAGTTTTCAAACGCCTCTTGTTGACTGGACCCCCACGTGAATTCGTGATGTTTCCCGAGTCAATTTCGTCAGAGGTTTCGCCACCTCGGCGACGTTAGGACTAACCTCCGATAAAATGAGGCTAGCCCTAAAATGCTCTGACGTCCTTGTTCGCAACATATACGGTTTATACAAGATACTACATAGTATATATTCAGCTCACAAGATAATTGTTTATGAACAGTGAAATACAGTTCTGTCCTATCATGAATATCAATAATTACTACATCATACTTGCCGTTGAGGATCACTCGGAAACCTGAAGACTTTCAGGTCACAATTCGTGTTGCAGTTGTAGGACCCTCTGGCATAGCACACCCTCTGCATTCTAATGACAATATAATGAAACAAAATAGTAATCATGCACTTGGTCGATGGAATAATCAACCATTTGCAACAGTTATGACTAAGTTATTTTTACGCACATCCAACGACATACACACTAATCATCATTACACTAATAACCAAAGCAACATTATTCAGTACACCTTTCACACACTTTCAGTAAACGATAACCTTCTCTTCCCTTGTACTAAAACTGTAGCAGAAACTTCTTTTGAAAATTTTCCTCTGTACTGCTTACGACTGACACCATAAAGGCGCGGTTCTATGCTCCTCTTTGAACCCCACTCATATTGCGCTGCACTCAATTCTCACGTGACTCGTAACCGATTTACCTTGCACAAAGCAGAGATTTTTCCTGCCACCTATTTCTTACAAAACGTACCCACTGAGCCAAGCCGGCTACAAGTAATTCTATCGTGGCCGCTTGTGGCGCCACAGTCCTTGTTTCCACGCGTCCATTTAAGTTTCACCGGGGTGGGCTTCAGTCAGTGGTGGCGGCGAGTTGCAGGAATTTTGTGAATGGGTGCACTTTCTGTGCTCTGCGAACATGTAATGGCTTAGGTGGTAAATGTAGCCCCCTTCCGGTTGTAAGGGCTTAGATAAGCCTTCACGTGACGCCAAGTGCTCTCTATTGTGTTGGTTTGGGTGCCAGTATGCTGGTCAACGAACTCCGTGCTGTGGTTGACGGTGCGGTGTGTGTAACCTTGCGCGTCGAGATCGCGGTACGCACCCCAGCAACCACTGATGACCGTAGTGCCGGGTTCGATCCATGTATCTATAACGGCAATAAGTGTCCGCGGTTTTGTCCGTAACGGGAACGAGGAACATTTTACCGGTCTCGCTCTCAACACCGCCAAACACCCACTGGCCCTTAACAGGGTGGCCCCTGTGATATTTGCGCCGACCGAACTTTCTCGTAGATTTCGACTGTCTTGTTAGGACCGCCGATCTTCTCGGAGCAGCCCTCCATGTACACGAGGATGGTCTCTGCAGAACTGCCGTGAGTCCGCGATCGTAGTACGACTGAAGCGATGCTCTTCTTTGATAAGGGATGCAGGTTCGCGGCGCACTTTGTCGTACATGAGAAACGTAACCTCCTGGAAACGGGGTTACTATGCTGAAACTGTGAAGCGTGTTTGATAGATTTGGACTCAGAGCACACGGCATCCGACTTTCCATGACACCTCCATCTAGAACCGTCTCGTTTTGGGTCAGCGCACCAGGTCATATTGCGACCGCAAGTGTTACAAGTCACCTTGCTGCGAGTCAATCCCATGTCCTTCAGAAACATAGCTGAGCCCTGTGTAAAAATGGAACCAGAAAATATAAAAAGAAATCGTTATTCCTATGATTATTGTTTTATGTTACGTTTTAAGTGCCCGGTGAACTCCATATGTCACACAAACTATTCAGTGTTTGCTATGTTGGTTACAAAAACTGTTCAAGTACTGTTTTATTCCGATTCCAACATTAGACATTTCTAAAACGCTTGATATGAACAAATTCCTTCTTAAGTTAACGATGAATCCTGAAAATACACAATGTGGTTATTACTGTATAATGTGCGCAACATACGTGTACACGGTTTATACAAGATACTACGTGTATATATATTCAGCTCACAAGATAATTGTTTATGAACAGTGAAATACAGTTCCGTCCTATCATGAATATCAATAATCACTACGTCATACCGCCGAGGATTACTCGGAAACTTGAAGACTTTCAGGTCACAATTTGTGTTGCAGTTGTAGGACCCTCTGGCATAGCACACCCTCTGCATTCTAATGACAATATAATGAAACGAAATAGTAATCATGCACTTGGTCGATGGAATAATCAACCATTTGCAACAGTTATGACTAAGTTATTTTCACGCACATCCAACGCCATACACGCTAATCATCATCACACTAATAACCAAAGCAACATTATTCAATACACCTTTCACACACTTTCATTAACGATAACCTCCTCTTACCTTGTACTAAAGTTGTAACAAACTTCTTTTGAAAATTTTCCTCTGTACTGCTTGCAACAGACACCACAAAGACGTGGTTCTACGTTCCTCTTTGAACCCCACTCATATTGCGCTGCACTCAATTCTCACGTGACTCATAACCGATTTACCTTGCACAAAACAGAGATTTTTTCTGCCGTCTATTTCTTACAAAATGTACCCACTGAGCCAAGCCGGCTACAAGTAACTCTGTCGTGGCCGCTTGTGGCGCCACAGTCCTTGTTTCCAGGCGTCCGTTTAAGTTTCACTGGGGTGGGCTTCAGTCAGTGGTGGCGACGATTTGCAGGAATTTTGTGAATTGGTGCACTTTCTTAGGGTCAGCGCACCAGGTCATATTGCGACCGCAAGTGTTACAAGTCACCTTGCTGCGAATCAATCCCATGTCCTTCAGAAACTGGTTGCCAATATCCATGTCGATGAAGAGCTATGTGAGAAATAACTTGTTCCCATCACTGTCTTTTCCAATTGAGGTACGCCTGAAAGATGTTCTTGGAACGACAGGCATCGCCATTAGACGTTGCTGATATTTTGATATTACACTCTTGACATTTCCACTGGAAAACTACACAATGCAACACAACACAAAACAACCCGACAAGCTCCCACAGCAAAGAATTCCACACTGACCGCTGAATGCCACTGCCTGTGTGGGGGTAGGGAGAAAAGCGCGAAAAACATGAGGCCTGTGTTGCACGATCAAAGACCTTTTACAAAGTTCTGGCCACAGAAGCTTTATAAAATAATCTACAGCGTAATTAGGTACTTACTCGTACATTAAACGTTAGTATCATTAAAAATTTTTGATGAAATGTAACCTACGTAATGTTTATCTATCTGATAAAATGTATGCATACTAGGAAAGTAAGTCGCACAAAGCAAGTTTACGTGTTTCAACATTTTTCTATCATCGTCATGGAGTTTTACATTTGTGACTTGCCAATTTATGTCGATTCTTAAAATTGAAGCTTTTAAAATCACAATACCATAAAATCATTCAAATATATCATAATGTTATTTAATTATTATTTAGTGATACTGTAGTGGCTAGTTAGCTAGTCCTACTTACTTGGGTAGTGTGACCCTGGAATGAGGGGTTCTCGATTAATGCTCCCACCAACTCTTGGGATGATCACCTTAGGATTTTTGTTATTACGTCAAGAAGGACGGGTTGGGTATTGCGACGTCTTAATAATTGCTCCACACACACAGTAAATATTTACGTGACTATATTTTACTACTAAAAGACGTCTGGCTAATTTGGCACTCTCTCCACTAACACAACAATCTTTCATATCACACGCCTCTCTCTCTCTCTCTCTCTCTCTCTGGCGTTGGCCAACCACGCAGGCTAACTTAAAACTGCCGCATCCCTTATATGGCCATTAAACATCGGGGTTGAGCACTAAACTAACACCCCCTCTTCTACTCCGTAATCCAAAAAAATAGTTACGCCGGTTATCACTTCACTAGTACCTGTATTTCATGCCGTATCACTCTCCACTGCTTACCTGGTGATTAACAAACTATAACTTATTCCAACTGGTACACCATTAGTTTCACGTTGAAAGGGTAGGCACTGAGGTACCCACGTAAGCTGGAGACTAACGTTTACTAGACAAGACAGCCGCAGACAGACGCCACTTCCCAAAGGAAAACTATATAAAAGACCCTCTGCCACACCCTGACCACATAAGAAAAAATCCACAAGAAACCTCATTGGCTGGGACATTTTTACCAAAGTGGCGAGGTACTAACCAAAGTCCGTCTCCGGGCAAAGATGCTAACTTGCATTTCCCAGGCTCTACCGCGCGAACACCGGAGAGAGAGAGAGAGAGGGGGGGGGGATACGTATACAGGCCCACACAAATCTCAAACACTTCCTTAACTGTAGAGAAATTATACAAAAATTATTACAAAAGAATTTTTACAATCCCAACAATCCTCCACTACAGTACAATAAAGGCTGTTCGTTATTATAATCTCTTGTGCAAACAGTGTGTATTTATGGCTGCATATACATTTCCTTGTTGATGTTATTAGTGTGCTGGTCTGGCGTGTAATAAGTCGGGGTTGGTGTTGGGCTATGTGACATGTTGTTTCGTTATGTTTGCCAGAAGGTATATAAAGAGATACTGTTGTGATATTAATTGTGCATTTGTTGGCTGTAGTAAAAACAAAAAAAAATGTCTGTTTGTATTTTCTGATAGTAGTGACATGTGTTTTGTAAGGGGAAATTGACCTTCGGGTTAGTCCCTAAGCAATTGTAACACGTCTTATTCCACTTTGTTTTGCCATTCTTTAAGAGACATGCTGGTGAACACTGGTTCCCCTTACACACATTGCATGCCACTGTATTGCAGTGAAATACTCGTTTTGATGTCTTCTGGGGTTTCGTGCTACCTGCACTGGTTAGTCTTATTTTTCCCCTTTGGGTGACACTTCTGACAACAGTTCTTTACCCTTCTAGTCTAGAAACTCATTTGACTGAAAGTTGCAGAGACTTTGTTACTAACATGTATTTTCCATAGCCTACATGTTCCTGCGTCCACTCTTTGTCAGCAACGATTATACCAGGAATCTGCCCTACTTGTTTTAACTGTTTGTTAGTGTATCTAATATTTTCACATTCTGACTTGTAACATCTGCTGGCTTTCCAAGCCCTGCAGCTGATTCTTGTTGTAACTATCCTTCTTTGACTAGCCGTGACATGTTTGTGAACACCAGCTGTTGAATATCACAATACCTTTTGTTTAAACTATTCCACACCAATTTATAATTCTTGTAAGCATTTGTCGTGGGTCATATCAGTTGTTCTGGTTCCTCTTGAATCATTGTTTTCATGTGGCTTGGTTTCTGGGCACCCGATAAATGAGGCTTGCTATAAACTACCGCAATGAACATATCCTGTAAAGTCAGCCATTCTTCTACATTACCTGAGAGACACTGAGTCTGTAGTTCAGGAAGACGTGTTGTTGGTAGACACTTTCTGTGCTGCACATTGCAGTTCTCTGACCTGTGGTTGAAGTTGAAGAGCTTTAACTGACTTAGCACATTATCCAGGCTGACTTCAATCTGCACAAATACTCCTGCACAGACTTCATTGTACTTTTCCTTACCACACTTGTCCACAAATAATTCTGCCAATAAATCACATTTGTCTTGCAATATATTGTGTTCTGTTACTACCTTCTGCACTTTTTGTTGTAGTGTGGTTACCCAACCTTTCAGCACAACTTTCTGAGCTGAAACACTGTCCATTGTGAGCTTAAGCAGTATGCAATGCACTGTTCTCACAATTCTTACATGTTATCAGTGTTGAAAATCATGAAATCACTCTTGAAGTTGCTGACATATCCGTTTCAATTAGAATCATACTGTTCTTAGTGGTTAATTAGTGGAATGTATAGGTTTGGTTCAAGCAGCAGAGGAGTTTGATTTGGAGAGATTCAGTCTCAAAAATCTAAGTGAGTTGGAAGTTAAGGGAAGACTATAATTAAAATCTCAAATAGGTTGCAGCTGCGGAGAACTTCAGTGATAGTGAGAACATAAGTTCCTAGGAAAACATTTAAAGAGATTATCAAGATCGCAGCTAGAGAGGGGTAGGCCTGTATGAACAGAAGCTGCATAGACCATGGTTTGATGAAGAATGTTCAGAATTTTTAGATCGAAGGAAGCAGGCTCAAATGCAGCAGTTACAGGATCCAAACCACAGTAATGTAGATAATCTGAACAGTGCAATCCTTGAAGCTAGTGAAAATTTCAGTAACGTACATGTACATCAGGGACACTACATATGTTACACACAACAGATTTAGTCAGGAACTGAAATACCTGTACGTGACAAAAAGGTAATGCACGATTGTATAAGATACACTTAGAATGTACAAAACAATAGTCAAATTTATGGAATTGCAGACAAACATCAGTGGAGAACAAAATAAACCAAATGAAGCTGATAAGAATTGAACATTTTACAGGAAAAAAAAAACACACAGATACACCCTAAAGTTTGATTCCTTGGTCAAATTCTAAACATAACCAAAGTGTCCCTTACCAATGAACAAAAAATTTTAGAGCTTGGTTTGAGCTGTAACTTACAAAAACCAGTCCAACATTTTATCCAGAATTTAGTTATCAATACTGAGAATGTTATCTCACTCACACACTCGCTCACTCACTTACTCACTCCATAGAGCAGAGTCCTACTTGAGAGGCTAACCGGTTCTCAGTCAGTCAAAACATTCCCCCAGTTTTTTGGAACTTGAAGGTTCAGTAGCACATTTACAAGTGCCCACCACCTGTCCCTATCCTACAGATACATATTATAAACAGTTAAACCACACATTAAACAAATGCAGAAAACTAGTAGACAAACAACAAGTGAAACATCTCACACAAGTGAAACTGTCTCCTGTAACACACGGCACATTATTAAAGATTCCTGAAGGGTAATACACCAATTCAATCAGTTGTGAGCAACACTGAGGGACCCTCATATAAAGTAACAAAATTTCTCTCCCATAAATTACAAACTTTATTAACTGCTTACAAATACTTATACCACATATAATTCAATATCTCTTGCACACAAACTATCTGAAATGAAAGTAAACATATCATGTAGACTGATTACCCTTGACATAAAAGATCTGTATGTAAACATACCTATCAGTGAAACCTTACATATCACTAAATCAATTTTAGAATATAACAGTATTACACCTAAACTAATACAAGAATTTGAAGTATTTTTTACTTTGCCAGTAACTTTTACAAACTCAAAAAATTAGTTGCAGTGGGTTCATCCATATCAGGCATCATTGATAAACTTTTTCTCCAACATGATGTGAAATTGTATATGAAACATGTACTTGGAAACAATATTACATCAGATACGTTGTTGACATTTGGATGCTCATCAACCACAATGAAGTTATAGAATTTCATGAATTATTAAACACATAATTTACACCCTAACTTGGAAACCAAATTAACAACAGAAAATGGGAACATTTTTTAAATATACTTATTATAAAAAGTTATAACAAATTGGAAATTTGTGTTTATAGAAGACCATCCACCACTGGTAATATGATACATGTTACATACAATCATCCTATGGAATATTTGTTGTCAGCTTAAGCTTCCTTATCATCAAGGGTACCTTTTAACACCACAAGGGCAGTAACATGAACTAAACAATATTAAGCAAGTAGCACAACATAATGCGTTCCCTATAAACATCACACACTTAACACAAAAACCAAAAACAACCCCCACACATCAGTTCCTGATCATAAAGACCTAAATTGCATTTATGTAACACTGCCCCGTAGTCTAGATAATCAGTAATACATTCAAAAACATCGACCATCGATTGGACTAGAAGTAAATACTGATAAGATGGATCATCAGGAAGTCGGATGGGGGAATGGATTGGATTGATCAGGCTCAGGATAGGGAGTGGTGCTGGGCACTTATAAATCAATAATGAACCTTTGCGTTCATAAAATGCGGGGAATTTCTTAACTAGCTGAGAGCCAGTTAGTTTCTCAAGGAGGACTCTGCTCCATGAGGTAAGTAAGTATGTGGGTCAGACAGGTGTCTCCAACTCTATTTTTGAGAATGTGTAAGGTATCATAATACAAATCTCAGTATATTAACACCAGCACTTTTTAATTGGTGAACAGAACGGACACCAGGACAACCCACTTTTGGAACTGCTATATAGCATTTAATTGAAATATGCATTCATGTTAAATACTTATGGGTTCTGAACACTACCAGCGTTGATACACCTGCAGTAAGCATTGAACCATGGTGGTATAAGAAACCATGGTAGACACAGGTTATGTACAGTTATACTTGTGGCTTCTTTGCTCCCACAATATATTATTGTGCATATGCTTATACATTTTATTATGTTGACATTTTTAGGACTTGTCCCTGGAAGCAAAGATGAATTCTTATATTAGATGTTTGTTTGCAGTCACATAATTGTTATGATGCACATTTCTGTAATATACTTTTTAATATTGTAACCATTTTAATATTTGTGTTTGAACTCTTCTATTGCATATCTACATAACTAGCCCTTATTGCGTTTAGTATATGTACCTGCACGAAGATGGCCGAAAAAGGCCAAAACATGTAGAAGGATTACCACATGTTTGTATATTATTGTATCCAATTATAGTGCAGTTTTTGGAATATATATTGTGAGTTATCTTACTGCATGGAACATGGATAATTTTAAATTTACACCCCAATACTGTAATACACAACTGAGTTTATACAAGTAATTTATCAATACATGTTTGTTGATCATAAATAATCAGTGTAACTGAGTTGACTAAGCCCACTGACTAATCTTGAATGTATTGCTGCAATTCATATGATTGAGGAAAATCATTAGCTTGCAGATTCTTATTGAATGTTAGAGATAACATATGAATAAGAACAGTACTTCACAGTCCATCATATCAACTTGCAGTTAAATTTACTGTTTACTCATGATTACCCAAAACAAAATATTTGCATTTGTAATAGAAAATGCGGTTTCAGAAATAGACAAAAGAGCTAAGTATCTGTAGTTTTCACAAGGCTTTATATGTATGTTATATTATTTTTCTCTCCTGTAAAGCATCCACACTGGCTATGGGACCTATCTAGTCTCCTATTCAATTGGACTAGGGGGCTTATTCCTTTAGGGTAGATTAGCCTGGGTGTGAAGCTGACCACCTCCATTTAATGCCAACACTAAAAATCATGGAGCTATACCTCCCATTTTCCATACACCACCATGTAATTATGTTTATATAAGCACAGGGACAACTTTACTTTATTCAGGTACACTATTTTTGCGTTAGTAATATTAATTGTTTTTTGCAGTGATGTATTTGTTATAATCTTAAATGGCTCTGTGTTTGCAGATATTTGAGTTTTAAAATGAGTACAATTATGTTAGACAATATTGTATCAGTACTGTTTAAAAAAATGTGTGTTAGAGGAAAAAGTAGTAGTTACAACACTAGTACAAATGTACAAGTGCTTGGAAATGCTCCAAACTTCAGTTCTGTAGTTTGACAAACAATAAAACAAGTAAAGCCTTAATAGTGAAGGCAACAAAGATTTAAATTCAGATAATTTTTATCGGATGAAAGATGTCGCAAATCTCTGAATAATAAACTAAAATCTTCATGTTGCATAAACATAGTCTTGTGTATGTTACTGTTTGATTTATTTCCTGTTTGTTGTGAAGTGAAACATAGGGATAGTTTATTGCCAACGACAGCCCTGTTTTCTATCTTCTGTCCCATCATCATCATCATCATCATCATCATCATTTGTTTATTTCCCCATAGATGCATTATAGTTACAATCAACCACGGATGTGGAAGTTGTCATTAATTCAGTATAAACACTTATATACTTGAATGTTTACAGATACCACAACAATTGTATATTATATTAAGAATACTTGTTCAAGCTCATACAATACATTCATAGCGAAATACAAGAGAATTAATATAATCTGATATAACAACAAGATTTTATGACCATATTTGCATTAACACATTTACTATATATAAAACATAGCTTTTTATATTTTTTTCTTTTCCGTATATTTAAAGTGTTCTTCGATCAAGTAAAAGGAATGTTGATATAAAAACCTCTTTAAGGTAGAGGTAAAACATTTCCAGTCGTTAGATAAATTTTTTATATATTTCGGAAGATGGTTAGAAACCTTTATTCCTGAGAAATATGTGCCTTTATTAAATTTTGATGAACTTATTATTGACAGATGTAAATTATTATTGTACCTAGTTCTGTATTTATGAATTTCATTATTCATATTATGTGGGTGTTTATTATTTACTGTATATAATATGAATGAATATATGTACTGTGAATACATTGGCAATATTATCATTTTCTTAAAAAGTTCCCTACAGGGATCTCTTGTCCTAGTGTTCATTATAATTTAATAATTTTCCAAGATAATGTATCATCTGTAATTAATCCCAGTCATTTTGTTGTGGTAGCTTCAGTTATATATGTGTATTTCTGATCGTGTTTAATCTCTGTGTTAACATTACAATAATGCTTTGTCAAAATTCTAATAACTGGGTTTTAATGAAATTCAGAGAGAGTAAACTGCCTTTGAACCATGTGTTTATATCTAGAAATGTTTTGTTAATATATTGAAGTCCATTTTATTTGAATCATTTACTAAAATGCTGGTATCATCCACAAAAAGTACCTTATTGGTGTTAGTATTTACTATGTTTGGTAGGTAATTTATATAGAAAGGTAAAAACAAGGGCCAAGAATCGAGCCTCGTGGGACACCATTTTTTTCTATCTTCCCATTTGGAAGATTTACTACTATCTGTTACATTACCCAGTGTTACTTTTTGCTGTCTTCCTTTCGGATAAGATTTGATCAATGTTTTGAATTTCCCATCATTTCCATAAAATTCCAATTTATCTAGTAATATTTTATAGTTTGCACTGTCAAATGCTTTTTGGAGGTCACAAAATATACCTCCTTTTACTAGATTGTTATTCTTAGCAGTTAGAATTCCATTTATTGACATGTAGAGGCTTGCTCAGTTGAAGTGTGAGTCCTAAACCCATATTATTCGTTTACCAAAATATTAATATTATCTGCATAGGTATATATGCGTAGAGTCTGGCATATATGAGTTTTTCAGTAATCTTAGAAGAGGAAGTTAGTAATGATATGGGTCTGTAATTGAAAATATCTCATTTATTATGTTTTAAAAAAATTGGTTTGACTATAGCATATTTTTATCTATATGGAAAAACTCCTGCATTAAGAGCTGCATTAAAAATGTAGGTTAATGCAGAAATTATAAATGGTGCACTTAATTGTATGATTCTATTTGAAATTCCATCACACCACATGTATTTTGTTATCTTAAGAATTTTATAATCTATTTCATAAGTAGAATTCTGATAATTACTTTTTTGCCAAGGATTTTATTAAATTGTTGGACATAATTTATTTGGTTTGCCATATTTACATGCTTATTGCAATCTGTATTAATTGAATCAGCAATTGACATGAAATAGTTGTTAAAAGTTTTTGCAATTGTATTCTGGCTCATTATTACATTGTCTATCATCAAAGATTGAATATCCATGCAGTGTTTTGATTTCCCTGTTTCTGCATTTATTATTTTCCAAGTACTTTTCATTGTGTTCTTAGAATTAAGAATAACTTTATTATAATGTAATTTTTTAGCAGCAAGGATTACTTTTGACAGTACTTTGCCATACCGTTTACAGTATATTTTAAGATTTAAATCATTATTATGCCTACATAATAAAAAGTCATTTTTTTACATGAAATCCTTATCCCTTTTGTTAGCCATTGATTATAGTTATGATGTGATTTAATTCTTTTCTTTATAAATCCAGAATAATAAATCCTCAGATGTATTAAGAAAATTATTGAACTTATTATTGACATCACTGTTCCCAAATATATTATCTCATCATTCCCATCATGTAGCATCCTTTCCCACACATCTACCCTGAAGAGGGAGGCAACATATTCATCTAAAACATTTTTATCTGCCTACCCATGTTCACATTATTGCCGCCAAGAATGCATTATCCCAGCAATTGCAAGGACGAAGAGAAAATGGTCATTCTGGAAGGTTTGTTTCCAAGCCTAGACTTGAATACAGTCTTCCTGAATTTTAATATAAAATGTGTAAAAGTTATGACGTTGGTATTCATACTTTATGTTCAGCATAATGTTGTTATTGCTGGGTGGGGGGGGGGG
>Ga0268261_10000400_pt1 | contig 27005 bp, 28 predicted proteins | sample TergutNc150P1_FD_190353 | JGI IMG/M metagenome (GOLD analysis project Ga0268261, IMG submission 190353) | Nasutitermes corniger P1 segment gut microbial community from laboratory colony in Florida, USA - Nc150 P1 (SPAdes) (version 2) | ecosystem: Host-associated > Arthropoda: Insects >... | reverse complement strand
GGGGGGGGGGGGGGGCCAGTACTGCAGCCACCCTACTGCCCTAATCTCTTTTCAGAAAACTTTTTGCTGTTCCTGAAATTGAAAATAAATTTACAAGGACATTTATTGTAAACAGTGGAAGCAATGCAGAAATAAATGCTAGAGCAGGTAAAACAAATCTTTTCAAACTGCATATGGAGTGACAGGAAGAGCAGAAATATAGCTCTGATTGTTGCATTAATGTGGGAGGGAACTGTTTCAAAGGAAATAATATTTAATAAATTTGTTTAATACTTGTGGGGTTTTTTCAATATGAGGAACTTTTTATGAAACCTTGTCTTAAGTCATTCACAATGAGTAGAGATGCTACTTATCATGTTGTCTTAACTGCTTGTTGATGCATGTTTGGTATCTCTGGGGTTTCATTGGTTGCTGCTGCTTTTGCCCGGCAGGCTGTGGCGTAAAGGTCGCTACTGTCAGCTGTGTTGGCGTTGCTATGGGAACAAACCTGATGAGGAAGATGGGCTTATCAACTGCAGTGTCTGCGACAAGTGGATGCACGCAGGTACTAACCTTGGCTACCATAACCTTATTTCATATATAGTGTTAAAAGCATATTTGCTGCAAGGCATACACTAAAACCACTAACCATGGTGGAAATTATATGTAGTAAATTAAAATTCTTAATAGTTGTCCCCAGAATGGCCTGAACAGTGTCAAAACAGCAAAATTAAATGTTTAGTATATGTACATCCCCCATATTAATAACTCATAGAAGTCAAATGCAGGATTGATAAAATGTGGACCATCATTGGATGGTCGCAAGATTTTCAGAAATGATATGGAGCAAGTAAATATTTCAATAAAATATAAGCCCAAATTGATTTTTTATGTCATACTGTATGAAGTAATTGGCTTTCTGACACTGTTAATTTTAAAATGCTATTTTGTGTAAACACCTGAGAAGGGCCACAAAGGGTTCACAGACTGACAGACTTATGGGCATAATCGACATGATCTCTGATAATCTGAAGATACTAAAGAAGATTACCCTTTGAGTTACGTAAATGTAGTTTTTCCTGGATAATTTTAACAGACCTTGAAGGATAGCAGTACCTGAATAAAATCTAATATGTGTATATGTCCAGTATATTCAGATATGAAGGGAGAAAGAGAGTTGCCAGGTACTCTGTTATTCTGTGTGGTTAATAGGTTTGTAATTAGAGAGTAATATTGTTAAAAAGAAAAGCTCTAAGGTCTTCCTTAATTGCATATCTAACTGAAATATGATAAAACTTGCACTTACGACTACAGGCAGGTCTCATTTTATGAGAGTTCTTTTTGTGCATTTCAGTTTAACATGGCTTGAAAATTTATACCACTTTTTGAATTTATGCGATGATTTTCGGTTTACATGATTTGGCGTAGGTAGTATGCGATAATTTTTGGTTTAACATGATGTTGCATAACAGTTTGTGGCTGCACTTCTCTTATTTTGGAGGCTAGCAGAAAGTGATTTTAGTGTCACATCATCAGTCACGTGTACGGATTTATTACATTGGTGATATAATCACATGGATGATGTAGTTCCCCCTTACATAGCATTGGCTTTTGTTACCAAAATGAATGAGAAACACTCCAGAAACTGCAGTGTGCTCTTCACAGCAAGTCCTTGATAAAGACATTATCCTTCAGCATGACAATGCATGACCTCATATTGCACATCTTATGTCAGAGATAGTTGAAAAGTAGAGCTGGGATGTTTGCCTCAATTCACCCTACTGCTGTCTGGCCTTAGCCACCTCAGACTACCATGTGTTCGGGACTTTGGGAAAGTTCACATGCTGGACTGACACTATGATGATGACATGGCACTCCAGGCAGTTATACATACATTGTTCTGGCATGCTGAAGCTGACGTCTCTGTCACTGCTGACAGAAATTCATGAGATCATAATGGGGTTTTTGTGGAAAAGTAAAAGCACATCTCCAATTACTGAAGCTGATATTTGATTTTTTAACTTTACCATTCTTTTAGTACAATACAAACATGGGTCATTACTTTGGTGCTGTCTTTAAACAATATATGTAACCAACAGGGCAAAGAAAGAGGCTTCATCTCAATTCGTAGCTAATTGATGGGAAATTCCACTGTGTTTGATCCTGTTTTGTTGCTTGGTTTTTAATGTATTATGAACTGTTTACATAATACATGTTATTACAACAAACATGAACTAGAGGGTGCATTGTGTTTCTTAAATAACTGTATATGTTCATATAGTAATCTTCAGTGTAAAGGGCCTGATAAAAGTCATGCTGGTTTGATGTACATGCATTTGTGAGTAGTTTACCCTACTGGCAGTTTGATGTACATGTTACTTTTCCTGCAGTAATCTCATAAAAAAGTGCGGTCTCACTCCACAGAGTTTCATCGGTTTCTAGGCATTGATCTTTCCTGACATGTATAAGTCTCTGAGGGAACCAGATTACTATTTGTGCCAAATGACATGTATCAACAAATAAAATTTGGTGGAGGACAGTGGCTGGTCCATCAAGTTCACATGTTACAAGTGCAGATATGAGTAGATTTTTAATGATAGTAATGATAGGGGCCGTGATAAGTGGTTCCCTTTCACCATGGCGTGTCCTCAGGTTGCGGATGAAGGAACGGCCTCCAATGTGGAGGGTAGCTATGAATATATTGAATAAGCAGTTGCGGACAGCTGACAAATGGTGGTCCTCCAGCTTGGGGGTTGAGTGAGGTGCTAACAGCTCCTCACTGTAAAAATGTATCATGTTGTGAAACAGTCAAAGAATAAGCCTCAGACCTGGACAGATACTCTGATACGACCTAAGCAATGAAAAAGGGACATGAGATTTGGTACCTGGAATGTTAGGAGCCTATATAGGGCAGGTTCACTTACAGCAGCAGCCAGGGAATTAGCAAGATATGAATTAGATTCAGTGGGTGTGTAGGAGGTTAGGTGGGAGAAAGAGGGCACAGTAAGAGCATTGGATTATAATTTTTTCTATGGCAAAGGAAACAAAAATCATCAATTGGGAACAGGATTTTGTGTGCACCACAGAATAATAGCAGCAGTTAAGAGAGTAGAGTTTATTAGCGATAGGATGTCATATATAGTCCCGAGAGGTTGCTGGTGTGATATCAATGTTCTTAGTGTGCATGCAGCAAGTGAGGAGAAAAGTGATGATTCAGAAAACAGTTTGTGTGAGGAATTAGAGAAGGTTTTTGATCATTTTCCTAAGTACCATGTGAAAATTTTATGCAGAGATTTTAATGCAAAATTGGGGAGAGAGAATATTTTCAAACTGACAGTTGGGAACTAGAGTCTTCATCAGGATAGTAATGATAATGGGGTTAGAATAGTAAACTTTGCCACATCAAAAATTCTTGTTCTTAAGAGCACAATGTTCCCGCCCCACACATTCATAAGTACACCTGGACATCTCCTGATGGGAACACACAACCAGATTGATCACATATTAATAGATGGCAGTTGAGTATACTAGATGTATGAAGTTGCAGGGGAGCTGACTGTGACACTGATCACTATCTGATGGCTGCAAAAGTTAGGGAATGATTGGCAGTGAATAAACAAGCAGAATGGAAATGTGATGGAGAAAGATTTAATCTCAGGAAGCTAAATGAGCTGGTGGTTAGAAAATAGTATTAGATTGAGATTAAAAACAGGTTTGCAGCTTTGGAGAACTTAAGTGATGGTATGAATATAAATAGGGCTTGGGAGAACATTAAAGAGAATATCAAAACCTCTGCTAAAGAGAGTCTAGGTCTGCATGAGTTCAAGCAGCGTAAACCTTGGTTTGATGAAGAATGTTTATGTTTTTTAGATCACAGAAGCAGGCTAAAATGCAGCGGTTACAGGATCGAAGTCAAAGCAATGTAGATAATCTCAACAGTGTAAGACGTGAAGCTAGCTGACATTTCAGGAAAAAAAGAAAAAAAAAACTCTGTGGCCTTAGTCCGCGAGCGAAAAAAGAAAGAAAGCGGAAAAAAAGAAAGAATATCTAAAAGCTAAAATTGTGGAACTTGAAAGTAATAGTAAGATAAAAAATATTTGGGACTTGTATAGGGGCATCAGTTACCTTTAGAAGGGTTTCCAGCCTCGAACTAATATAGTACAGGATGAGAAGGGTGATTTGGTTGCAGATTCCCATAGTATCTGGTCTAGGTGGAGGAACCATTTCTCTCAGCTTTTGAATATACATGGGGTTAATGATATTAGGCAGAAAAAATTACATACAGCAGAACCACTAGTGCCTTTGATGTTGAGTTGGCTATTGAAAAGCTAAAAAGTCACAAATCACCAGATATTGCTCATATCCCAGGGGAATCGAGTAAGGCAGGGGGTAGGACAATTCACTCTGAGATCCATAAACTTATTATTTCTGTTTGGAATAAGGAGAAGTTGCCTGAGGAGTGGAAGGAATCAGTCATTGTACCTATCTATAAGAAGGGTGATAAAACAGATTGTAGCAATTACAGGGGCATATCACTTTTGCCAACTACATGCAAAATTTTATCCAACATCCTGCTGTCTAAGTTAATTCCATATGCAGAGGAAATTATTGGGGATCATCAGTGTGGATTTCCACAGAACAGGTCAACTACTGATCATACTTTCTTTATTCATCAAATACTTGAAAAAAACGAGAGAGAGAGAGAGAGAGAGAGAATACACCGAAGCAGTGCATCATCTCTTTATAGGCTTCAAGAAAGCTTATGATTCAGTTAGGAGGGAGGTCTTGTATAATATTCTCATTGAGTTTGGTATCCCCATGAAACTGGTAAGGCTAATAAAAATGTGTCTGAAACGTGTAGCAGAGTCCAGATAGGCAAGAATCTGTCTGAAATGTTTCCTGTTAGGAATGGTTTGAAACAAAGAGATGCTGTATTGCCATTCTTTTTCAACTTAGCTTTAGAGTATGCCAAAAGGAAGTTTCAGGTAAACCACTATGGCTTGAAATTAAATGGTACACATCAGCTTCTGTTTTATGGGGAGGTAGCATACATACAGGGGCTGCTCAGAAAGTAATGCCCCACATTTTTTTTTTCTTGGAAACTATTTATTCAGAATGTATGAAACTCACGCACAATATAACTGGATGATTCCTTTACACATGTGATTTTTCCACATAATCTCCATCTACGTCTACGGCCTTATGCCAGCGCGAAACAAGGGCATGCATGCCTTTCCTGTACCAGCTCGTTTCCTGTGCACGTAGCCATGTCCTCACTGCACGAATCACGCTCTCATCATCTTCAAACCTTGCCCCACACAGTGCATTCTTCAGTGGCCCAAAAAAGATGAAAATCTGATGGCGCCAGATCAGGACTATGGAGGGGATGGGGGAACACATTCCAACCAAATTTGGCGATTGCCTCCTGGGTTCGTAGACTTCTGTGAGGGCAGAAATTGTCGTGCTGAATCAACATGTCTCCTGGATTCCTGTTAGGCCGCACTTGCCGGTAACACTGTTTCAATTTTTGGAGGGTTTTGATGTATGCGTCCGAATTGATTGTCTCACCTCTGGCCATCACATCCACCAGAATCACTCCATCAGTGTCCCAAAAGACAGTGATCATGACCTTTCCACTGGTAGGAGTTGTCTTGAACTTCTTTTTTCTTGGTGATTGCTGATGATGCCACTCCATTGGCCCAAAAATATTTTCATCTTTTGGGGCCACTGAAGGATGCACTGCATGGGACAAGGTTTGAAGATGACGAGAGCGTGATTCGTGGAGTGAGGACATGGCTACATGAATAGGAAATGAGCTGGTACAGGAAATGCATGCATGCCCTTGTTTCGCACTGGCGTAAGGCTGTAGATGTAGATAGAGATAATGTGGAAAAATCACATGTGTAAAGGAAACATCCAGTTATACTGTGCGTGAGTTTCATACATTCTGAGTAAATAGTTTCTGAGAAAAAAAATGTGGGGCATTACTTACTGAGCAGCCCTCGTACTATAAAGGAAGCTTTGATAGTGGCTAATAGGCAGATTAGACTAGAAGTGAATGCTGATAAAACTAAGTACATGGTTATGTCTCGAGATCAGAATGCAGGATATAGTCACAATATGAAGACTGAAAATAGATCCTTTGAAATGGTGGAAGAGATCAAATAATTGGAAACAAACTTAACAAACCAAAATTATATTCAGGAAGTAATTAAGAGCAGATTGAAATTGGGAAATGCTTGCTATCATTTGGTGCAGAATCTTTTGTCTTCCAGTTTGCTATCCAAAAATTTAAAGGTTAAGATACACAGAACTATAATTTTGCCTGTTGTTGTGTATGGGTGTGAAGCGTGGCTGCTCACATTGAAGGAGAAACGTAGGCTGATGGTTTTTGAGAACAGGGTGCTGAGGAAAATATGAGGGCCTAAGAAGGACAAGGTAACAGGGGAGTGGAGAAAACTACATAATGAGGAGCTTAATGATATGTATTCTCACCCAATATTTTTCAGGTGATAAAATCAAGAAGAATGAGATGGGCAGGGCATGTAGTGCATATGGGTGAGAGGAAGGTGCATACAGGTTTTGGTGGGGAAATCTGAGGGGAAGAGACCAATTGGGAGACCCCAGCATAGATGGAAGAATAATACTAAGATGGATCTTCAAGAAGTGGGATGTGAGGGTATGGACTGGATCGAGCTAGCTCAGGATAGGGACAGGTAGTGGAAACTTGTGAATGCGGTACTGAATTTTTAGGTTCCATAAAATTTGGGGAATTTCTTGACTAGCTTAAAACCTCTTAGCTTCTCAAGACTCTCTGACTGCTCCATGGAGTAAGTAAGTAAGAAAGTAATGATAGTGATATAGATTATGCACAGGCAGGAAACTGGCATTGTAACTGATGGGTGGTGGAAGAATCAAGAATAATGTCATAGCATACAGTAATGATGTACAGTGGGTGTGGTGCATCAAGCAAGTCCTGCGTGTATACCCGGGACTTGCTTTGTGCCCTAGTTGCATTCCTGTAAGAGTGGACACAAAACAGGCATAAATGAAAAATATATTTTAATCAGAAAGAAGGATGTTAGCATAATAGAACACAGCCAGCCAATGGGCATTAAACTGAAAATGAAAGCGCACAAATTAAGGAGTGGTGTAAATTAGCGAGGGATGTTGAAAGCAAAAAATGGGCAGAAAGTAAGGGCTGGGTGTACAAACATCGGTAGGGGACGAAGAATTACATTTACTGGACAATTCAGGCCTCAGAAGATTGTTCAGAAAGTCTTAGGGGTATGTCTGATGTTTTGATCAGAATGCAGTTGATTATATTGTTGTTGAGACCAACACATATACAAACTGTTGTATTCAAACCCAGGTCACTCATGACGAGCCGGCAGCCGGTGACAAGTGATGAAATATTTGTGGCCCTGGATCTAATAATGCTGATGGGTATAGTGCAGCAACCTGCCTTAAAATGTTATTGCAGCAGGATTGCATTCTTGGAGACCTTGACATTTCCACAGACTATGACACAGGACAGATTTGAACTAATTACATAATTTTTACATTTTGTTGACAAGAGTACAATCACCCAAAATACATCTGCTGCTAGGAATGCTAGACAAAAATAGTGAAAGTGCTTACCTACCTGCACAAATATAGATGTTCACAAATCCCTTACCTTATGGAAGGTTTGTCTGATTGTCAAACAGTACAGTCCATTAAAAGCCATAAAATTTGGTATTAAAAAATCCAAACTGATGGTGGAATTTCATCATTTATGCTGGAGCAGGAAGTGATATTACAAATAGTGTAGATGAGCCAGATAATCAACGGAGCTTGAAGACTTTTGTCAGAACGCTTTTTGGGTAGACAGTTACTACAATTTATAATCTCTGTATAGTCTACTTAGAGATAGTGGTGTCAATGTCACAGGCACATTCCAAACGTTTCTGCAGTTCCTCTGCTGTAGCTTAACCACTTAATGAAAATTACATTTGCCTCCATCCCCTTCGAAGTAGTCCCCTTCTGCATTGATACAGCGATCCCAGTGGGATTTCCATGATCGGAAGCACTGCTGGAAGTCATTTCGTGTCAGCGTCTTCATCATGTCCTGTGATTTGGTTTGGATCCCTTCACTGCTGTCAAAATGTCCCCCTTGAGTTTCAATTTTATCTTCAGGAATAGGAAAAAAATTGCAGGGGGCAAGGTCTGGTGAGTAGGGAGGATGGTGGATGACTATCATCTCCGTAGAAGCCCAATAACTGCTGCACAAGAAATGACACATGAGCCGGTGCATCATCATGATGCAGGGCCCAGGAGTTGTTGTGCCACTTGTCTGTACATTGGTACCAAATGTTTTGCTTCAGTCGCCTCAGAGTGTCAGTATAGAATTTTCCATTCACTGTTTTTCCTGGTGGAACAAATTCCTTATTCACGATGCCTTTAGTGTCAAAAAACAAACCAAAATTGAATTGAAATTGCTCCAGACTTGTCATGCTTTCTTTGGTCACAGTAAAGCTGGAGTCTTCTACTGAGACAACTGCTGCTTCATTTCAGATCGTACCCAGACACCCAATATTCATCACCAGTAGTGATGGTGAAGATGAAGTTGGAGTTGTTTTCAGCCTGTTCCTTGAGCTTAGTGCAAACAGCAATGTGGTATTCCTTTTGATCATTGCTCAGCAGCCTTGGCACAAATTTTGCTGCAATGCGCCACATGTTGAGCTCATCCGACAAAATCTGCTGGCACGTTCCATACAACAGTCCGACATTGTTGCAAACATCGTGAATCATCCGTCATCTCTCTTCCAGGATAGCATCTGGCACTTACTGCCACATTTTTGGTTGTGGTTCTGGTCGAAGGTCATCCGGAATGCTCTTCATCACCAACTGACATCTGTCCATTCTTGAAATGCTTAAACCATTCGTAGGTTTGCATTTGGCCTAGGGCATTACCACCAAATGCTTCTTTAAGCATTTTGTGTGTTTCCACTGCCCACTTGCCAAATTTGAAGCAGAATTTGTTGCAAGTCTGTTGCTCCTTCACATCAGTCATCTTAGCAGGTCATTACGATGGCCAAACAGCACTAACACATCACAAAAATGCACAGAAAAAACACACATGTCCTCACAGCAGAACGCCACATGGCAGAGTGGTTCACAAAGGTTACAGATCAACTTTACTACATGAATTTTTCACGCAGCATTCCAATTTTGGGGACTTCTGGTTAGCACCTTGTAAATTATGAAGTGGGGAAACAGAAATGTCTTTCATGTCCCCATTCCATGACAGTACAATGTAGACACAAATTGTACGGGCCACTGCAGTTTCAAGACCAAAGTTTATCAAATCACATTTTTATTAGTGGAGTCAAACAGTAAAAAAGACTGTCTGCTTAAGACCAGGTTTTTTGCAGTTCACATCCTTTATGTCAAGTTCTACAAACAATATTTTTATACATCCTTTAGCTCAGTCAACCCTCTGTATATCCAGTGCTAAAAAAATAAGTTCTTCCAAGCCTTATGAGCCAAGCATCATTTCAAGTGTTAAACATAACCACATTCTCTTTTTTATTTTTCTGTAACTTTTAGCTGTTATCTGCGTGACTTTAAATTTTATTCTATTAATCTTCTTAAAAGGAAGTCTTATTTGTGTACTTTGTTATATAATTCATCTGCATCCTTCCGAAATTCAGTAAGTCATTCACATTTTTATCATAGCTGCATAAAACTATAAATATTCAATCCTATTTCCACTTACTTGTATGTAGACTTCTGCACTCTTTAAGTTTTGCACCCTCCTTTTACATACATTCAGCCGCATTAAATACTTAAAAAGACCAATTGCCAAACCTTCACCTTCTTCATCTAATGGCCTTATAAAATTTAAATTCTTCTATTCACATTAGTATTACTAGAACTGACATTCCCCTTCATCACTCCTGTCTTGTCTCTTCAGTACCAACTACTTCCTCTGTAATAATTCTGATTATTCCTCTTTAATCAACACTATTAGATCTCAGGATTTCTGCATTTCACTGTTACACCCCTTTTCAGATAAATTTCATAACCTAGCATTAATTCCTACACCACCAAAAACCTGTAATTCTCTTGTTATCTTCCACCTAACACTCATTTTATTCAAATCTGTATTTTTTCTTTACTAACCACTAAGGTATACTTGTGCCTTCTTCTCTTTTCCTCCAAGAGCTCCATCACCTTGTGCATTTTATCTTCTATTTGTGTCCCTGGATTCATTTCTGCTCTTCTCTCCTTTCCTTATTCTATCACTTATTTCTCTACTCTCTGTGCCTATTATTATGAACATTATGCTGGACTGGCATTTTTGTCAAAGCAGCTGATGAAGTAATTATCCACTTCTCTTTATCCCTGATGTCATCTCTGCACAAACCACCTTGTTTAGTGATTTTTTTTTAGTGATGTGTGTTGTTTTTGTTGTTGCTGCTGCTGCTGCTACTACTGCCACTGCCAGTTCCCAGCTGCAGCCTCCTTTCTACATTGTTGGCCTTCTTTCACAGTCCTCTGTAGCTTGTGTAGCTTCTCTGTATTTGCTGTTCTAAATTACTATGTTCTGCAGTTTCAGAGTCTTGCTGACCAGTTTCCTCATTGCATTCCAACCTTTGCCCTGTAAGGGTATCCTTACCTCTGTTTATCCCATTCAGTGCCAACTTATCTTTCTTCAAAAATGCTGTGTATCCCCTTATCTTAGCATACTTTCATTAGGGTATTAATCTGCCCCTTGTATTTCTTACTTCTGGACAAAAATATTCATTCACTCCAATCTTTAAACCTGCCAATTTTCCTATAAAACCAAAATATAGCAGGCAGTACAACCTAGCAGTGGGTGGCATGGATTGAAAAGATCAAGTTGTTCACCCATATATAATGGAAAGAAAATAATCAAAGAAATGTTTATGAAATTTTTCAAGAGGGAGGTAAATGTAGAAGTTTGTAACATGTTTATCATATACAATAATAGCAAATCAAAGCACCTAAGCCACAAGTCACAAGTCCTGCTGGACCTGACAGACCATCAATCAACCATCCACCAGAAAGACTTTCTAGGAGGCACTTCATTGTAAAGATCCCTTATATTTGGAGAGAGGGGGCATGGGGCAGGAAGAGCAAAAAAATTCCGAAGAAGGTGTGGTGTTCGCCCATTACCAAAGAAGAGGAAGGGTCTTTGACCAGAAAACATACTCCCCACAACTGAATCCCTAAGACAGTGCAACGGCAAACATAGCATTTGTGTTGTGTATTTTATTTTAAAGTGTTTTATAGTGGAACATGAGAAGTTTATATTTTGAGTCAGAGACCAAAGGTGCTATTGTACTGTAGGTTTAATACTGATAGCATGAGTGTATTTGTTTGCATGATGGTGCACTGTTGCAGTCTTGTTAAAAACATACATCCTAAGTAACCACACAAAATGATGTCATCAAATTGTTGCCATAAAAATAGTACAACATTAAACAGAGTATTGGTAAGTTGTGATGAAAATCTGAAGCATTTATATTTTGTGGATCGCAAGTTGTGTAGAATTTTCTAAATTTTAGTGAAAATAAGCCAGGAAGCCAGATTTAAATTCTGCCTGGGTAAAAGACTAGTGCCATTTAAATAGAGACATGAAGGGTGAAATAATGGAACCACAGGAACAGTGTTATTCTAGATATGTTGTGCTCAGGTGACAGTTAAGTAAGGTCTGCTTCTAGAAGGTATGTTTGATACATACATAGCGTGTCACTTGCTGAATATTTTAGTGGTTTAAATCTTCAGAAAACATTTTATGAATGAAGAATCAAAGATTTATTGGCAAAGAAGACATTTCATATTTCTGTATATCATATGAGTTGAACATTGTCTGTGATCCATGATCCTGGCATTAATTGAAGATATGTATGAATACATTAATGACTGTAACAAATTTACACTTGTATTCTAAAATTCATTTTTACATGCAGTGAACTCCCACATGTCTTAACCAACTATTTGGCCATCATCAGGAATGTAAATACAAAGGTTAAATACATTAAAAATATGAAATGAAATCATAAAAGTATAAAATATATCAGAACCAACACAAGGTATAATTACAGTCATATGAGCCAGTGGCTTAAAAAGTACGTAAATATGAGTTGTTGAGATAAGAATGTGTTGATATTGGTTGGATGGTGTTATGTAGAAATTTTCAGTCAGCACTTTACCATCCAAGAGAAATAGTTGTGTTGTGGACTGTAATTTCACAACTTCTTTGTCATATGATTGTAAATACACCTTTGCAATTGTTCTGATTTATTTTATATTTTTGTAATTTTATTTTATAATTTAATGTATCATGGGCCAGGTAGCTCAGTCAGTATAGCAACTGACTACGGGCTGGATGGTCCGGGGATCGAATCCCGGTGGGGGTGAGATTTTCCACTCATCCAGACCGGCCCTGGGGCCCACCCACCCTTCTGTAAAATGGGTACCAGGTCTTTCCTGGGGGTAAAGTGTGGCTGGGGCGTGCTACTGACCACTCACCCCCTTCTAGCGCCGAGGTCTTGAAAGAGTAGAGCTATACCTCTACCCCCCTCTGGGCCACAACCAGGCCTGTAACAGGTTTACTTTACCTTTTGTCTCCTCCAAAGTACTCCTCTCCACTCTTGATACACCACTCCCAGCATTTTTCCCAGTTCTGGAACGTGTTTTGTGGGATGGCGCAAAGGTCCCATATCAAAATTTCTTCTGTCTCCTCTACCATCCGAAATTGGCAACCTTTTAGTGAGGATTTCAGCTTTGGGATCAAGAAAAAGTCCACAGGGGCCAAATCTGGAGAGTAAGGCAGCTGGGGGACAACAGTCGTCTCATGCTTTGTCAAAAATTCAAGGATAAGGAGTGACACGTGAGCAGGTGCATTGTCATGGTGCTGCATCCAGGTGTTGTTTGTCCATGCCGCAGGCCTCTTCCTTCGCGCTGCCTCCCTCAAATGCTTCAGGATGTTTAAGTAGAACTCTTTATTGACTGTCTCACCACATGGAACAAACTCATAATGAACGATACCCTTCGAATCAAAAAAAAAAAAAAAAAAAAAAAAATCAACATCGCCTTCACGTTTGAGCGACTCTCGCATGCTTTTTTTTTTGGTCGTGGTGACAATTTTCCCATCCACTGCAATGACTGCACGTTCGTTTCAACATCGTAGGCATACACCCAAGTTTCATCACCCGTTACAACATTTTTCAGAAAGTTTTCTCAGCATTCAAACGATCAAACAGCTCCTGACTGGCTGTGACATGGTTCTCTTTTTGTGCATCAGTCAGCAGACGTGACACAAATATTGCTTCAACACAGCGCATCTTCAGTTTGTTGGTCAAAATCAGGTGGCACAAACTTTTACAGATTCCTACTTCTTTGGCAACTTCATGGACAGTTAGGCGATGATTTTGATGAATCACAGCAAGCACTTTCTCTACGTGATGGTTGTCCGTTGATGTGGAAGGCCATCCAGATTTGGGGTCGTCTTTGATGGACATTCTGCCCAATTTGAAACACTGGTACCACTCATGACATTGCGTACGGCTCAAACAATCCTCCACATAAGTCTGTTGCAACATCTGAAAAGTCTCCGTAAGTTTTCCCAATTTGAAACAGAATTTGACACAAACGCATTGCTCCTTAAGATCCCTCATTTTTCAACTTGCAAAAAATCGCCGAGGGTACTAAACACACACTCATTCAAGCGATGTGGCTCAGTGACTAATTGACGTGGCATGATGCTGCTAGTGTCAGAATAAAGCTTAAAGTCCCTGTTACACAACGCCACCATCGCAAGCGTGCTGCGCTTGCTCTCTGGCTCACTATTTCACAAGTTTGGTTTCTTTATGGACTGCCTATGTAGTTGGCCAAAACATGTAGGAGTTTGTTGTTGTACGTGTAAACAAGCTTTAATATACATGTGTACTCTTGTTGGTGCTATTATTGTATATATGAACTAGACATGTTCATATACTGCTGCAATTGTTTGATATTCCATGTAGTTCTTTCATTAATTATTTGTAGGTGTGGTTTGTTGGATTAACAGTAGTGGATGGTTACTGATAATTTGTGATGTTTGTTGTAATAACTACAAAGGAAGAATGAATGAATGTGAACCTCTTATGTTGGAAAGTCATTGTGTTTTACACTGTGACTTTACTGTACTGAATTATATAAAGTACTATTTTATTTCAATTTCAAAGAACTCTTGAACATTCACTTGCAAATCCAAAACTTAACGTCATATTTATTACACTACTCAACACACAAAATGTTATAGAAACGAGACTAGCAAAACTTTACTATTTTGAGGCCGCTGAATTCGAAAATGACATAGAAATTTTCAGCTTAGCTCTAGTTTTCGAGTTACAGTTATTGTCTGAAATTTCACTTTTTTTCAACTAAATATTAGGTACCCATCTTCAAAAGTTGGCAACACTCTAAGCGGGCGCCATAATTCTCATACCACGATGAAATCACGTGATAGGCTATCGTCGCTGCAGGTGTTCGCCATGTGATCAGTAAAATTGTTGCCTCTCAACTCTCTTCAGTTCTTATTAAGTGTTTATGAAAGTGGTTGTATTGTAGATGGTGTCAAGTTCTTTCTTGAGAATTGTTTCATGATAGTTTCAGCTGGCATTCTACTGTCATAGATCGTGCAGTATATTTATAAAAATGTCCCAGAAGTGCGTAAATAACCCAGACAACGTCTGCTGTATTTGCGGATAAGTGACATTTGCTTCAAGGAAGTGTTCGATTACTTTAACCATAAAAAAGGCATATTTCTTGTATTTCAACTGTAAGGTAGACCAGGACAAAAAATGGGCACCACACATGTGCTGCACTACGTGTTTATCCAAACTCAATGCGTGGGTGAATGGAAAAGGACGTTATATGCCGTTTGGCATGCCCATGGTTTGAAGAGTGCCTAGCAGTCACAGTATTGACTTATTTCTCCATGGTGCCCCTTATTCAAAATGGTATGTCCATGAAGAAAAAATCAACACTTGTGTATCCGAATATACCATCAGCAATTTGGCCTGTGCCTCATGGCGATGGACTTCCTGTTCCTGAACCTCCGGAAAATTTTGCTATGTACCCTGACGACAAAGACAGTGTTTCTTCAAACAGCAAAGAACAGCAGCCATCAGCTTCAAGAGATGCAGACTACTTGCCAAGCACAGACTTCTCCAATCATAAGATCACAGAAGGTGAGCTCAGTGACCTCATCATGGATCTCAAACTTACAATAAATAAGGCAGAACTTTTGGCATCAAGGTAACACAGTGGAATTTACTACACTACTCCCCCACTACATATTAAATTGGGGCTTACGGAGAATTTTGTAAAGGCTTTGGATGTGAAAGGTCATGCACTCACATACTTATGTGGAAAATTCCCCAGGCTCACTTTCGAGAAAGTAAAAGCAGGTGTGTTTATTGGTCCTCAAATCAGACAACTCTTTAATGACCAGCAGTTTGAAGTAGTGTTAAGTGACAAGGAGAAAGCAGCATCGCAATCCTTTGAAAAGGTTTTGAGTGGTTTTCTCGGAAATTTCAAAGCTGCAATTTTCGGAGAACTTGTACAAGATCTGGTGGATTCGTATGAATAGCTGAAGTGAAATATGTCGCTTAAAATGCACTTTTTGATTTCATACCTGGATTTCATTCTATAAAATTGTGGTGGCGTGAGCGACGAACATGGGGAGCACTTCCATCAAGACATTTTGATGATGGAACACAGGTACAAAGGGAAATGAACGCTGTCATGTTGGGTGATTATTGCTGGATGATGAAAAGGGATGCTCCTAAAAAACAAAATACCATCGACAGGCCAAAAGGACACATCGTTAAGGCCAGTAATTTTCTATTCATATTTATTATACATATAACTATGATTGTGCTATTATCTCGAAAACAAAAGCTAACCAATGAATTTTAGAATTATTTTCATATTCTGCGGCCCAAAAAACATAAAGATAGTATATTCACTTAACCATAACATTCAATCATCCACAATTTGTTGAACAGTTATTCTCAGCTTTCTTCTGTCCCATGCACTAAATAGTAGTTTTCATACAAGAGCTGAAAAAAAAAAAGACTTTAGTTCTCATCTGCTATGTGATTGCTCAAAATTGTAAACTCCAGACATTATGTAAATCATACCAGTTATATTATTAATTACCATAATAATTGATGTAACACCTTTATATTTGACCTTCTGCATAATAATGGTTAATCACTCTGACCATGTATGTTTTCTCCCATACACACATATATTTCATTTATGAAAATGAGTGATAAGCTTTTCAACTGAAACCACAGAGGCATTGTTTGTGGTACTGATTGGAGATTGTTTCTTCTTTTACAGAATGCTGTAGTGCAATTGGAGGTAGTGAGGTGGATAGAACATCAAATTTCTTGTGTGAGATATGTCAGGAGAAAGGACAAGCGAGGTCTCCTGCTATGAAGATAATTCCTAGGTCAATACTGAAAGTATGAAAGTAAATTAAATATGCAGCATGGTAGACATGCAAGGTTATGAAATACTCATATATTGTTTCCAATAAAAAGTGGCATGTATTGCAGCTTAGATGAAGAAATCAGAGAGATTGTGTGACTGAGTAAAATGTAATACATTTTTTTTGTCACTCATACCATGCATTTTCTTGTATTCATTATATTAACCAACAAATACACTTAATACAATACAATAAATTACAAATTATAAAACACAATTTATGGTATGTACCAACCCCTGCATGTTTCAGCACTGGAGGGCTAAGACATGTAGGGGTTGATACTTATCATGAATTGTGTTTTATGATTTGTAATTTGTTGTATTTTATTAAGTGTATTTGTTGGTTAATATATTAAATCGAGGAACTAGGTTATGAGGCAATCATATATTGAAATAGATTATAGAGCAAAGAGGATTGCATTTTTTTTACAAATGTGGTGATGAATGTGAGCTAAATGACATGAAGATCTTTTATAATAAAGTTTTTCTCTAAGTTTTAGAGGTTGTACTTACCAAATAATTATTAGTGTGATCAAATGAAGGAAGATGAGATTGGCAGGGCATGTGGCACATATGGGGAAGAACAGAAATGCATTGATATATTTGTTGACTGCATTTGGGTTGACACCCGGTGGCAGTAGTACATTACACATTTACACGCAAACAATACACGGAACAACACAATGAAACAGAATACACAGAATAGAACATAACAATAAGAATACATAAACATTACAATAAGAATAGATAAACATAACAACAAAAATATATAATTTACAAAATTAAACAGAAGCATACAAAACATAAAACCATATATGCAGTGATAAAAAATGGAACCAAAAGAATATGAAAGAATATGATAAATGAAAAAGCCATATAAGCAGCAAACTTCATATGATCTATGTATCTTCTAATAATGTTAGACACCCTGTTGCTAAGACTTTCACTACACTTCACTACCCTCTCATTTGGCTTAACCCCATTTAAATTTCCTACCGCTCTATTTCACCTCACAGCACTATACTTCACCTCACTTCACTTCACTGCACTTTTAGATGATCTCCGCCACACTTCTCTTCCCTTCATTTCACCCCGTTTATAATTGCTTTCCTAACTCTGTTTCTAAAAATCATAGGTTTACAAGGAAAAGTCCCTAACACTTCTGCAGGTAGTTGGTTCCAGTTTTTAATGGGCCTATTTCCAAAGGAATACTTCCCGATATCCATTCTTTGCTTCCTGTCTCTAATTTTCTGAACGTGATCAACCCTACTCAAATAGTAAGGCCTTCGCAACCTATCGCATATAGCTTTCCAAGCCCATTCCCCAGAGTACACTCTAAAAAGTGCGTATAAGCATGCTATTGTCCTACAATGAGCCAAGGTTTCCCAGTCAGAATCATTCTTATGATTTGTAAATTGAGCAGCTTTCTTCTGTACTCGGTCTAACGCATTTATCTGTCCTTCTCTGCATTGATCCCAGCATGCAGACACATATTCAAGAACAGGACATACAAATGACATGTAGGCTAAGCCTTTTGTATTCCTACTTCCTCTTTGAGAACACACATTACAAAGGGAAGTGCCTTCCAGGCTTTTTGCTCTTTGTAGTTTACTTGGTCCACCCAGTTTAAATCACTTCGTAAGATTATTCCCAAGTATTTACAGTTGCTTTCTTCCAGAATTTTTTGGTCACCAAGGGTGTAACCCAGTGGATTTTTAACCCTAGCTCTCGTAAATCTTATTGCCTTACTTTTACTGGGATCTATTTTTCATCCCATTTTCTACCGTCCATTTCCCCACATTGTCCAGATCCTTCTGCAACTTTTCTATGTCATTTTTATTTATGATTTACCTATAAATTATACAGTCATCAGAGAAGAGAGTAATACACGAGTCGATGTTTCTCTAAATATCATCCACGTACACTAGAGACAGTAGAGGGCCCAAAACTCTCCCTTCCGGCACACCTGAGGTTACTTTGACTTCCTTGGATAGTTGCCCTCCTACTCTTACCCTTTGTGTGTGACCTACAAGGAATTCCCTTACCCAAACAACTACCCTGGAATCCATGCCCAAGGCCACCAGTTTCATAAGGAGCTGATCATGAACTAAATCGAAAGCCTTATAAAAGTCTATTATAATTGCATCTATACCGACCCTCTTGTCCAAAGTCTGCTATGTCCTGGCACACCAATCATTCTTATCTCAGACTTGCCTCAAATACCCTGCTACATCATGTTCCAGTTGCACACCACAGAGGTTAAACTTACTGGTCTATAATTTGTGACTGCCGATCAATCACCCCCCTTTGTAGCTTTTTTCCAGTCACTTGGGATGGTAGCATTGTTTAATGATATTTCCAGTAGTCTAGCTAAATGAGTCATGACATCCCCACCCAATTTCAGAATTTCACCAGGAACTCCATCTGGCCCTACTGATTTGTTTCTCCCAATTTTTGCTAATCTTTTTCTAATAACTTTAGTGTTAACAATAAAGGTTTCACCCGAGTTTGCTAATTGTATTTTCGGGATGTTACAATGGCAACAAAAGACAGATGCATAATAGGAATTTAAGATGTTAGCTTTTTCAGTAGAATCCGTAATGATAATTCCTTTGTGGTCTTTGTTTGCAAGAATAATTTCCCTATTTCCTTTCTGCCTTTTCCTATACTTGTAGAACTCAGACCAGCAGTTGCCTTCATTGTATAGTACTGACCACAAAAGTGTTTCCTGTGCAGTTTTTTGGCTGCCAGCAGTTCTTTAGATAGTCCTTTCAGTTCCACTTGATATTGCTGTCCTAATTTTCTCTTGTTATATGCTCTTCTAACCTTTACCTTAAGCCATTTCACTTCCTTATTATAGTATTCAGGATTAGGATTTTTTCTCAGAATTTCATGTGGGACAAAACGATTGATACTCTTGAAGACTGTTTCCTTAAAACGTTTCCAAATTTCCTCCATGCAATACCATTGCTTACCCATGCCGCGAATTTACCCCTGAGGAAACTCTGTGGACCTATGACTTTTGTTTTATGGTACACAGGAACTAATCTTTCCACTTGAAGCTCATGGCAATTTTCTCCCCATTCTACTTCCAATAGTACCCCGCAATGATCACTGATCCCCTGAACATTACTGCAAGAGGTGAACATGCTTTCAGGCCGGAAAAGTAAACATCAAGCCAAGTGTCCCCTCGGGTTGGGCTATTTACTACCCGAGTGTAACCGTGTTTCCATACCCCTCTAAAAATACCTGGGTCCCCTTAGATTTTTCCGCGTGACCATTCCAATCCGCATGAGGTAAGTTGAGATCACCTCCAATTATGCTACGCTTCATAGTTCTTCCCATATATCCAGTCCGGTCTGCCAGTTTTTCTAACAACCACATGTCCTCGTTTGGAGCTCTAGATACCTACAGTTTCCCATGTATTTTTTGGGTCCCTGCCTTTTACTTCTACTGCTATCATCTCATATACCTCATCAACCCATAGTTTGGCGCAAGTAATGTCATTTTTTACACAAACACTCTGCCAATGCATTCAGGTTTTCAGTGGGGAAAACTTGAAGGAAAGTCGTTAGGAAGACCTAGGCATAGTTGGGAAGATGATATTAAAATGGGTCTTAAAGAAAATGGGGTGAGACGGCATAGAATGGAATTATTTTGCTTGTGGGCTGTTGTGAACTTGGTATTGAACCTTTGGGTTCCATAAAATACAGGGACTTCTCTTCAGTAGCTGAGGAACTGGTAGCTTCTTCACAGACTCTGCTCTGTGGAGTTAGATAAGAGATTGTAGTGTATACCATAACAATTTAAACCTGAATTATTACAAACAAGGAATTTAAATTATAAGTTGTGACCTTTGGCATCAACACTACCTTCTTTGTACATTGAGCAGCAACACATATTCCATTTATTGCTAGGTGCCTAACTAAGGAAGAAGTAAACTTCGTAAATTACTGTTCAGAAGTTGATATTCCAGTATCGCAGAGGCCTGTCAGCATTGGTTAATTCATACGTACAAATATTTGCTGCAGTGTGAGATACGTCATTATGTAGTTTCCCCATAAGAAATAGAGGTTGTATAAAAATGTATAAAATGTATTGTATATAGAATTTTATGTGTAATAAGAAGTACCAGTGTAGTAACAAAAATAGTGCTGTAGTCAGTTTACAGTAGCAGTGCATTGAAGAAAATTGGAAATCCTCATAATTCCTCAAATGTTTGTGCCCCTGCTCCCAGCTTTGTGGTGAAAAGCTTGATACTCCATTAAAAGAAAATGAGAATGATTGATTTTGTCCAGAATTTCTTTTTTACATACAAAACTTATTCTGACTACCTGTGAAAGATAATGGCATTACATTTGAGTTCCATTGATGAAACATAACACTGGCCAACATACATTTTGCTGCCTTAAATGTTAGACCTGTTTCTGGGTATATTTGACCGGCTGATTCCAAAAATAGCACCAGTTTTCCCCTATCAGCTCTAGTTTTTGAGATACAGAACATATGCCATATACCACTCTTCACTCTGCTCACCCATAAAAAAATCATGATATTTTATTGTAGTGTTTAAATTAATATCTTTTAAGCATGAAGGGAACATATTAAAAAGTAAAAGAAAAGTGCACTACACGAAAATCTACTTATTTTGTACCAAAAGCACAAGTTTATGATACAAACTTTCCAATCATTCGACACACAAGAAGCTCCTTTTGTAAGCCTTCCGAGAGTGGGATCTGCCACGACAATCCTGCATAAGATTCCAACAGTAGTCTGCCATCATGTGTGCATCCCATCTTCCTTGGTATCTGGCTTCCATTGTTTTCATGTCTTGGTGAAATCTTTCACCTTGCTCTTCGCTTAAGTCACCAAGGTTCTCTGGAAAGCGATTTAAGTGACTGTGCAGATAATGGACTTTAACACTCATGTTACAGCCAAGCCTGTTGAAATGAAAGAGCATATCCTCTACTAATTGTGTGTAGTCTGCCTTCTTGTTGCCAAGAAAGTTTTTCACAACAAGAGCAAATGAAGACCAGGCACATGATTCGATTTCATTCATTGATGTTATGAAATGTGGGCCATTTATAAGTTGTCTGATCTGTGGACCATGGAAAATTCCTGCCTTCAATTTTTCCATGGTAAGTCCAGGTAACTTATGCGCTATGTATTCAATGCACAAACCGTCTTTATTCAAAGCCTTTACAAATTGCTTTACTTTATATGTAGTGGTGGCAGGATGATTCTATCTCATGCTACCAAAGGTTCATTGATTACATTTTGTCCTCCAACCACCATATATTCCCTTGGAGGCCCATCTTTTCTTGCCCAGTGCTCATGTTTGGCTCTACTCTCCCAAAGGCATAAAAAGCAAGGATACTTTGTGTGGCCACTTTGTTGACCAAGAAGAAAATTAACCACCTTCAAGTCTACACAAATCACCCATTGATGTTCTCGGTAATTTATCTTTTCCAAGACTAAAGAGACGGCCTTATACTCTTCTTTCATCATGGTGGAGTGACCGATTGGAATAGAACCATATTTGTTGCCGTTATTTAAAAGAACACATTTCAAACTACGTTTTGAACTGTCGATGAAAAGACGCCACTCACTTGGGTTATATTCTGAAAGACCAATTTTCTTCAGGTTTCTGATGTCATTGCAGGATACTAAGTTGTTCTCTTTGGTAAAGAACAGCAGCAAATCCTTTTCTCTCCTTTGATAAAATGTAATTTTCGTTCCAGGCTGAAGTACATTCTTTTCCTTTAGTCTGGAGGCAAGCAATTCTGAAGAATCCTTGGAAAGATTTAAGTCCCTGATCAGATCACTCATTTCATTCTGGTCAAAACATTCACTATGTGACGTTGTTTGGAAATCACTGTCACTGCCCCCACTTTCTTTACCTTGTGCGAAAGAAGACATGCAAGACATCCTCTGAGAGCTGTGGTAGTTCACGGAAAGGTGGAACGGGTACAAGATCCAAGTGCGGAACGGGTCTCCTGGCTGAAGGTAGTGTTCATTATAGGAAAGGATGTAGACGAATAGTTGTGAAACAAAGGTCATTATACACAAAAAAAGGGGGTAATTTAAATACATAAATTTCCCATTCAAATACAAAAGCTTGTTATGACATCCCGATTCTGCAGAAGAGATCTTTTAAAGAACGGACTAAAATTTTATAAATTCAACCATATCTGAGAAACTAGAGCTGATGCAGTCTGTCCAATGCAATTTTCTGAATCAGCGCCCCATATAACCCCAAGAAGAGGCCTAAAAACCAAGGAACCAAGGAAAAAAACTTTTTTTTTTTTGTTGGGCTGTGTAAATAATATGGAATTTCACGGGGCAGTACTTAGCACACATACTTTCATATGCAAAAAGTACACATTTAGAATACCATCCAGTACACAGCTCTCATAATTAATCCAGTACACAGCTCTCATAATTATGTTACTATATTTCATTAAGAGCTTCTTGGCCTCTGACAGTAACTCAGAATTACTATATTAATAACCAACAAGGTAACCTGGGCATTGTTCTTAAGGCACAGAACAAAGGTAAAATTGCTTCTTTACCTGCCATGAAGGCATTAAGAGCTGAGTGGAGATACAGCTCCACTCATTCCTAACTTCATGTCTCAAGCACTCTATCCCCAGGGGAAGAACCCCTGGTATCAATTAAATAGGAGGGTGGGTTGGTGCCAGAACTGGTCTGAACATTTTGGAGAATGGATCTCTTGTCCCTCCTGGGATTCAAACATCACTTCAACCAGCTTGTAGTGTAGTCTCTGCATTGAACATGCTATCTGAGCTCCTTAAGGGATAGGAAACTGTTGTTAGGACAGTTTTGTTAACAGTGTTTCATTATGAAGTTAATGGTACTGGCAGAATATTGAGGTCCTTACATTATTTCATGCATAAGAATGTGGTATTTATTAAAAAGTAATAATTTGAGAGAAAAGTTAGAATGCCATGTTTAATTGTTTAATTAACTGCATAAGGTAATGATGTCAGCAGTGACTTGGAGTAACATTGCAATCCAAATTGAATGTAGTACATTTTACCGTGCAGTTTCATAGTACCAAAGTATGCTCACAAGAATTACATATTTAGGACATTTCTTATAGGAATCTAACAGATCTGTCTAAAAATTTGAAAATAAAGCAAAAATAGCTGAGTTGGTTTACTCATAAAAGTTTTCAAGCGGCTCTCAGTTATGGAAATATTACTTCAAAAGGTCACTGTAAGGTAGAATTGTATATAGAATGTGTAATTAAGTATTGTGACAGTGTTGTATTTCATGTGTTGTATTTCACGTACTGTTCATGTACATACATCAAGAGTGGAACAGCTGCAGTTATACTATTTCAGCTCACTAGTGCAAGGCACTTGAAAACAATGCTGTTTTTTTGGTGGCCCCCAGTGGTATGCACTATGAACACTTTTCTCTTTAGGGAAGGAACATAGGCTAAAGACGTATGCCAGGATAGCATAATCGGTATAGCAACTTGCTATGAGCTGGATGGTCTGGGGATCGAAACCCAGTGGCGCAAGATTTTCTGCACCCATCCAGACTGGCCCTGGGGCACACTGAACCTCCTGTACAATGGATACTGGGTCACTTTCCCAGGTGTAAAGCAGCTGATATGTGGCAGTGACCACCTTCCCATTTAGTACAGAGGTTAAAGAAAGAGTAGGATTAAACCTGTATTCACCCTCTGGGCCTTCATTGCCTGTTACAGGGTAAACTTTACCTTTTTGCCTTTTACATAGGCTAAAAACAGGCTTATAGTTATATAATTTTCTTTGTGAGTACTGCCATGAGCATTGCCTGTAACTACTGGCAAACAGAGACCCTGATTGTAGCACATATATTTCACCTGTCTTAAATTTTGAACATGCTGCACATGAATATCAAAATATGTTATTGTAAATGCAAATAATTTTTAGGGTTTTTGTTTTAGTGGAATGTATGAGTAGTCAAATATCTGCAATCACAAACTCCATCATCACTTTAAAGTGGCATCAGAAGGTCAAATTTCATGTCCTTTTACCCATGAAGTTGTTGAAAATGTACTTAATATTATATACAGAGGTAATGTATATATTGTCATCATTTTCTAAAAAACAGTTTGTCATACCAAAGATGTTCAGTTTGGAATATATACATTGCATTGTATCTGCCCAGAAAGTATGCTGTGTTATGTTGGTATTGGATGCATATATTATGCACTACTGTGAACTATTCAAATGAAGAACTACATCTGAAACTTTGGTACTGATATGCAGTCATTTTTGCTTCAGTGATAGCTGAGAGTAAATACAACTTGAAATGTGCTGTGCCAATAAGCACTGTATTCCAGTTGGGTAATTTATGTTTGCTAATTAACTGTCATTAGTACAATGGACAAAATATTTCTGCTGTTTTGTTAAGAGGATAGATTAATTTTCATGCAGGCCACATTGTGAATGCACTTCCACTCCGATTTTAAGAATAGTCTTTTGTGTTGTATTGTTCACAGAGGATTACTTGTTTGCAAATGAATTTTTGTATTAAGTGGTATTTTATAAAAATAATTCAACATTCAGTATAGGCCCCTAATACTAATTATTATTATCTAATTAAGAACCATTACGTGGTGAAGTATATGTAACAGACACTACAAATGTACCATGTATGTGTAGAAATTAAATGTCTCTTGTGTAAGTATTTCCCTTTGTTATGTACACACCAACTTTATAGGCATTCTTAAATTTTTCCATTATGGAGTTAACATGCACGTTCTTGTGTATAGCAATATTTAGAAGTCATGGTGAATTAACAGTATTAAACACTTTGGCATTAAAAGGCATATGTGTGTTGCCTCTTCTTTATTCATTCATGTCATAATGCAGATTATCATAATACAAGGGAGATTACAATTATTAAAAGAATATGAACTTCACTGTATTTTTCTCTTAATATCATCATAGACCATTTTTGTTCATTGGGGTTTCTCCAAGATGAACATACAACTATATTAGACTCTGATACAGGTTTTGTCTTGAGGAATTTTTGCAGGGGGTCCCTGTTATCCAGTTTTTGATTTCCATTTTCCCCTCATACATGGGGCCAAATTCTTGAGGAGCCATTTCTTATCAACAGGTCATTTCTTCTGTTAAGGGGTCTCTAGGCGGCTTTCTTTCTAAACTGATTGATGTAAGTCAACCACATCAGTCGTGTATCAAGGGTCACCCCCTCCATGACCTGAGATAATAGGATGTGTTTACCCAACAAATTGGAGCACCAAAGATCTGTACAAGATGGAACTTGTAGATGTGCCTTGTAACCTGTTCAAAGAGCATTGCAATTCTCTTCTAGAAGTTGATGGCAACCGCCATTCTTTCAGCCACCATCATAAGTGGCTGAAGTATGATTCCAGATAGCTAACAAGTACCGCTGGCTTGTGGGGCACTACAGTGATGGTCATGTCATCCACATAGAGTGCTGACTCCACGTGATGGTAAGGTGCAGGCATGTTGTTGACATACAGGCTCAAATAGCCCACTTACTGCCATGACAGTCCACTTGCCAAGGCAAGAGGGTGTAGCTGTTTGGATGTTTCCAACGTCAGGTTCGTGCAGGTAAAATGAAATGGTTTTACCAGGTAAATAAATCACTATGTAGGCCTGGTAGGCCCCTACGGTTCCAGTAGGTCGAGGTTCCTACAATTTCTAGATTGTTGGCACATGAAGGTTAGTAGGTTGTCAGTCCTACCCACAGGCAAAAGCATGAGAAGTATGCAGAAAACCCACTCTGGATCTGACTGGCCTCAATATCAAAACCTGCAGAGGGCATCATACCTCTGGACCAGCAGAAAATAAATGAGAGGGTAATTAACAAAACTTGTTTATTATAAGACAAGTTGGATACATGTTTTAGCTTTCTATCAAAGTCATCATCAGTCCAAACACAGGGATAATTAAGAATTTTTAAATTCCTAATATTATTAACAAGTTTTAACTAATATTAATACTTTTTTCCATGGCTCGACAGCCCCAGTGGACCTAGGCTTTCTCTGAACAAGTGATTGGCCCATCACAGAGAATTCTACCTGACAACACACAAAACTCACAAGAAACAAACATCCATGCCCCAGCCATATTCCAACCCACAATCCCAGCAGGCAAGTGGCCAAAGACCCATGCCTTAGACCATATGGACACAGGATCGGCGATATTAATATTATAGTTTTAATTAGTGTTGTTCCTATCTACATAATTTGTCATAATACATACACATAAATAATAGCTATTATTATCAGCATGCCATTGCCTTACACCAGGCCAAATAATAATATGTAAAAATAATTATACATATGACTTAACCTAAAAAGTTTATTTGAATTTTAAGTAGTTATATATTTTTTTAATATGTTATATAGAGAATTTACAATCTAAAGAGAAGTTAGAATCCTAAGCCCCCCCCCCCCC